>WNGJ01000281.1_pt1 | contig 45384 bp, 33 predicted proteins | sample 5400611 | NCBI WGS metagenome assembly WNGJ01 (sample SAMN13153375, study PRJNA577476) | soil metagenome | isolation source: 40 cm soil or saprolite under Garry oak tree replicate 1 | place: USA:California | collected 2016-06-15
ATAAGATATAACATATACGAGGCGTGGGTAAAAAGGTTGTGACTTCAAGCGAGGTACTCTGCCGCTAGGAGGAGCCACGCTGCAAGCGCTCTATGATCTCTTTGAGCCGGCGTGTTTCGGCCACGTGCTGCGCCTGCATACGCTCCATCTCCCGCTCCAGTTCCTGTTGCATCTGCTCCATGCGATCTTTCATGTGCAGGATAGCTTCAACGCCCGCCAGGTTGACACCCAGGTCCCGCATTAAGCGGCGAATATGCATCACACGTTCAATGTCGCGATCCGAATAGAGCCGCGGGCTATGTGGGCTAGTACCCTTGCGTGCAGGTGAGATCAATCCAAGACGCTCATAATGGCGCAATGTTTGCTCATGCACATCGGCTTTGACCGCCGCGATACTTATTACATACCACGCGCCGTTGCCTTTCTCGGCCACGTTCGATCCCCTCCTTTGCTCACAACCCCTCTTTTCTGGAAGCCACGCCATTTCAATGGCAGTGGAGGAAAGAAAATGTACAGGGACATCTGTAGGCTACACTCCCCTTGCGGGGACCGGTTGTAATGTCAGTCAGCAAGCCGGAGAACCGGTAACTCCGGTATAAAGACTGCCATGCTCTTACGAGCCTGTCTGACGTGAGCCCTGGGCGTACTTCTCTGTAAACAGAGGGTGACTCAGCTCCTCTCGGCAAGGTTATCCAGAGGTTTAACATCAAGAGCACTGGCCTAACCACGCTACGCTTGTTTAACCCTTGACCGCAGTGGGCAGAACTGAGGAGGCATTCTGCCGTGCCTATTTCTCTGGTAACGTAGGATGCGCTAGCACGATTGTATCCGTACTATTGGCACACCCTGAGCCTGGACAGGATACAGACTTGCAACAGCCTCCCCTGGAACGGGGAACAGTTTACAAGCCACTAGGCTTTAGCCTAGGTGGTTCCTGACGAGTGTACTTCGGTTCTCCGGCTGCGCGCCAGTTGCTCAAACAACCCGCGCTCCTCATTGGTCAGTCTCATGGGCAGCACGACTTTGACACGAGCAAAGAAATTGCCATGGCCGTCGCCATGCAGGCGCGGCATACCCTTGTTTGCCAGGCGGAACATGCGGCCGTTCTGCGTCTCCGGGGGGATGGTCAGTACGAGTTTGCGCCCGTCCAGGATGGGCACAGGCACTTCGCCCCCCAGCATTGCCGTAACCAGGTCCACGTCTATATCGAGATACAGATCATCGCCCTTACGCTCGTAAACTGCGTCGGGTTTGACACTGATAACCAGGAAGAGGTCGCCGCGAGGCCCACCACCGATGCCCGGCTGTCCCTCACCCGCTACGCGGATCCTGGAACCATTCTCAACCCCGGCCGGAATCTTCACCTGGATGCGCTTATTACGCGCAAGCATACCTTGTCCGCCACAATTCGCGCAAGCTTTGCCACCGACTTCGCCTGTGCCACGACAGATAGGACATACTTCCGTCGATTGAATATTGAAGGTGCGCGTCCCTCCCACGTATGCTTCCTGCAATGTCACCTCAACAGGTTGTTCGATATTGTCACCTGCGCGCCTGCGGAAATCATTACGGCTTGTGCGTGTCCCTGGCCCTGCCCCTTGCGGCGCGGACCGGCCAAAAAGGGCTTCAAAGAAATCGGAGAATCCCGTAGGCGTATCAAAGTCCATAGGTGAGCCGCGATAGCTATAGCTGCGCCTGCCAGCGCCCGGCTGGAAGCCAAATTGCTCCTGCCAGTTGGGACCTAGCGTGTCATACTTGCGTCGCTTGTCGGGATCGGAGAGAACTTCATAGGCCTCATTTATCTCCTTGAATTTCTCTTCTGCTTTCCTGTCTCCAGGATTCACATCGGGGTGATATTTGCGGGCAAGTTTGCGAAATGCTTTTTTGATGTCGTCCGCGCTGGCACCTTTTGAGACACCCAGCACCTTATAATAATCCTTGTAATCCATTTCTCGCCCTTCTTTGCGGCCAGCATTACATTGAGAATCCTTTGCGCGGGCTTCTACGCTTGTGCTTGTTTGTTCCCTGCGCTCACCTTGACACGAGCCGGGCGTAGGGTCTCATCGCCCAACTTATAGCCTTTAAGCACCTCTTCAACAACCGTACCTTCAGGCTGATCGCTGTCCTCAACTGCCTCTATCGCCTCATGTACATAGGGATCGAACACCTCGCCAACGCTGGGAACAGGAGTTAATCCCTCACCACGCATCACCTCATTCATCTGCCACAGGAGCATGCGTAGCGCTTGCTGCAATCCCTGGCGATCCATTGTATCCTGGTAGATCAGCGCCCGTTCTGCGTTGTCCATTACACCGAGCACCTTATGGATCAGCGCCTTCTTCTCTCGCTGTACACGGTCTGCCGACAAACGCTCCTGGCGCTTACGGAAATTCTCCATCTCGGCTCGTTCACGCACGTATTTATTCCAGTTTTCGGCCGCCTCCTGCCGCGCCTGGCCGAGTTGCGCCTCCAGTTCGGCAATGCGACCGGCCTGGATTGCTTCAGTAGAGAGCGATCCTTCCTCCGTCACTTGCCCTTCCTCCGATAACTCCTGGGATTCTTCCATAACGAAATGAGTCTCCTTAACCTCTATTTAAAGCAGTGCTTTTATACAGCATTTATTGTCCTTACAGTATAAAACTTGAGTCAAAGCCTGTCAAGTTTTTGGAGGGCGTTTGAGACGTTTGGAGAGAATGGCTGTCACCCTGAGCCCATTCGCTTCGCTCAGGGTAAACTCCGCGAAGGGTCTGGCGAGCCTGCCGCAGAGATCCTGCGCTACGCTCAGGATGACAGCCAGGACCCCGCTCAAGTAATGTCACCCTGAGCGCAGCGAAGGGCCTCTCACGCTTCTGCTCGTGGGACGGACGACAACAGCTCATTCGAATTCTTCGCCGTCTGCCTGGTCGTCCTCCGACCAGTGCTCGCCGCGCTCCAGGGTGATGGGACTGAAGAGGGCAGTTTGTGTCACGCAGAGGCGTTGTCGTTTCCACATTTCCAGTACGGCCAGGAAGGTGACAATAATTACCAGGCGGGAAGGTTCGTTTTCAACCAGTTCGGAGAGCTGGATACTAGGACGGACGCGTAATAACGCCACGATTTCAGCAATACGCTCGCTCACACGTATACGCGCCAGGGGGATGAACGCTGCCCCATTGGCCTCGTCTCTTGCGCGTAGCTCAAGCAAGCGCCGGAAAGAGCGGGCCAGGGAATCAACCTCCAAACCCAGCAGTGTGGGGGGAGTCCATGCCAATTGAGCCTCGATGCCGGCCAGTAAGCCAGAACGTCCATACGTTTGCAAGCCCGCCTCTTCACGGAAGCGTAGATAGCTCGCAATCTCCTTCGCGAACTTGTATTCGAGCAGGTGTGCACGCAGCTCCTCCGCCAGGGCAGTGGCGTCCTCCATCTCGCCCGTCATTTCTTCTTTAGAGGCATGTGGCAACAGGCTCTGAGATTTAATGTAGAGGAGGCGGGTAGCTATGGAGACGAAAGCGGCCATGTTTGCCAGTGGCATCTCATCGGGTTCCTGCCAATGTTGCAAATAGGCCAGGTACTGATCGGTTACAGCTACGAGGGAGACGGTGGTAATCTCCATCTGCCGCTTTTCAATCAGGTGCAGTAACAGGTCGAGCGGTCCCTCAAAAACAGGCAGGTGAACAACGTAGCGAGCGTCCTGTCCATTCGCTCCAGTTAACCCGTCAACGGGTATGGCTTCGGTTTGATCGAGCATAGATTAAGATGCCTCATCTACCAGGTGTAACTCTGCAGCCGGACCATCAGGCTGGTGATGCGTGCGAATAAAGAGGACAGCCTGCTCTGACAGGCCTGCCGCGGCCGCCAGTTCTGCCCCAATCTCGGCATGCCACCAGGCATTGCTGAGTTCACGACGCCAGCGTGGCATCGCTCTACCCGCGCGAGGATCAACGGCCAGTCTTTTGAGCAGACGCGGTGCCAGCAACTTGCCCAGTACTATCACTGGCCGCGTCCAGAAAGGCACACGACCCTGCGCTTTACCAACGTCATGTAACAGTGCCGCCGCAAGTAAATCTTTGTCTTCACAGCCTCGTGCCAGTAGACCCCGGCAAACCCTGAGCGAGTGCCGTTGATCCGCAGCAGACATCGTTTGAAAAAGGAGCAGCGCCGGTGCCGGAAGCCACCCGGCCGCCCATAGACGCTCCTCAGCCGAAAGCGGGGCAACGAAACCGAGTTGTTGACGTACCTGCCAGAGACGATAAACAATTGTATGCATTTACACGCTCACGCATAAGACTATCGACCTAACGAGCATAGAGAGAAAGGTAGAGCAGGTCTGCATCTACACCCATAACTAACCCTATCAGCTTAAGCGCTCCCAGCAGAATATAGGATGGGATGTGAAAAATGAACAGGCTGCCAAGTCCCGACAACTGGCCCAGGAAAGGCAAGAGAAACAGGATTGCCAGGATAATAAATGGCCCGTACTGGGCAGACCTGGCAAACTGCGTAGCCTGGCGGCTGGGCAGAAGCGTATAGACAATCTGGTACCCATCGAGCGGATACAGTGGGATCAGATTGAAGATTGCCAGGCTGATATTCACGCTTGCAAAAACCAAAATCAACTGGGGTACACGCATAATTATAACGTTTGCATACAACGCTCCAGGCAAGAAACGCAGCACCACGCCGAAGAGCAATCCCACGATCAAACTGGTCAAGATGCCGGCCACGCTCACTAATAGCGTTCCACCATTCGGTCCGCCGCGCAGTTTCCAGGGGTCAACTTTAATGGGTTTCCCCCAGCCTAAACCTACCGGGCCGGCAGCAAGAGGAAAAAAGGCCAGGATCACACACAGCAGCGTTCCCACAGGGTCAAGATGCGCACGCAAACTGGGACTGAGACGTCTTTCAGAACGAGGAGTCGGGTCCCCTAATAAGGTGGCTACCAGGGCATGACCAAATTCGTGAATGATAGTCGCCACTATGAACGAGCCGATAATCATGAGCGCCAGTACAACATCTATCATAGTTATCCTCACTTAGGAACATTCCTTGCGAATGCCCGATCTTGTTATGGATACTCCGAAGGGAGTGCCCCTAAAGCTATAAAAGATTTATTTCCAATCCTTCAGATGCAGAAAAAGTGTTTGCGAAGTGCGTTTGCGCTTCAACCTGCATCGCATCTAATTTGTTGTCATCATAAGTTGGGTCATGATGGAAAAGTATCAACTTCCGAACCTGGGCCAGGCGAGCTACTTCCGTTGCCATCTCAATGGTACTATGGCCGTATCCCTGCTTGTCCTGTTGATAGTCATCTAGAGTATACTGCGCATCATGTATCAGCAGGTCAGCCCCCTCCACAAACTCAAGAAAGTCTGAATCATACACTTCCCCCCATTCTACATCAGTGGCGAAGATCAGCCTGCGCCCGCCATACTCGATGCGATAGATTACCGCCCCATCCAGGGGGTGACTGTTTGTCAGCCTGGCAATAACACGCACCTCCGCTTCCCCGGTATCTTCACGTCCATTGACAACTCTAGGTTTGACTTCACCACCGTGCCAGATAATTTGTTCCCGGCCGGTGATCGTGTGAAAGGTACGATGCGATGGTAAGCTCCGCATGTCTACTGGGAAATACGGTGGAGACATGAGTGGGGTTACAAGTTGCTCAATACTTCGATCCGCAAGATCTGGGCCGAAAAAATCGATGGAGGTGCGAGGCTCGTACAAAGGAGTGAAAAAAGGGATGCCTATCAGGTGATCTCCATGACCGTGCGTAATAAAGAGCGAGAGGTTGAGGGGTTTGCCCTTTGAACGGCGCAGCAGTTCATTGCCCAGGCGAATGATGCCACTGCCCCCATCCAGGATCAACGTATGTGTCCCTACTTCTACTTCGACACAGGCGGTATTTCCTCCATAGCGTACCGTGTGTGGCCCAGGGGTGGGATAACTGCCCCGTACCCCCCAAAAACGGACCAGAAAACGCGCCGTATCGATCATCTAGTTGCTCCTGCGACTGCCTTAACGAGATTTGCCAATTGCACCTATTATATCGTGTAGTGGCAAAAGAGGGAAGTGTCAGGGTCTTGCGCGAGCTGCAAGCAAAGCTGATCAATACTGGCGTTTATAGTGCGCGTAATACCCTCGTAATGAGCGGGGCAGGCGACCAACGAGAAACGTCCCCTCGGGAAGGTGCTGCTCTCGCTCTACATACCCACGGCGGTGAAAGAGCTCTACCAGCTCGCTTTTATCATAAGGGATCGTCACTTCTAGCGCTTCCATAGTGACAGCCAGCACCCCGGCGATTTTCTCGCGCAGGCCATCCAATCCGACCTTTTGCAGGGCAGAAACCGCGACCGCGTTGGGATAGAGCGAGGTATCGACTTCTGACGGGTCGTCGAGCAAGTCGATTTTGTTCAGGGCTGTGACACGCGGTTTGTCATCAGCCTCCAGCTCATGCAGGACATCGTTGACCGTTTCGCTCTGCTCGATGGCGTTTTCGTGGCTGACATCCACCACTTCCAGTAACAGATCGGCATCAATAACTTCTTCGAGTGTCGCCCGGAAGGCAGCAATCAACTTGGTGGGCAGTTTCTGGATGAAACCGACCGTGTCGGTGAGCAGCGCTTCCTGATTGCCAGGCAACACGATATGACGCGTAGTGGGATCAAGTGTAGCAAAGAGCTTATTCTCAGTCGGTACTTCTGCTTCGGTAAGCGCATTGAAGAGGGTAGACTTTCCGGCATTGGTATAGCCGACTACGGCTACGACAGGAATGACCTGGGCTGCGCGCTGCCTACGATGCTCTCTACGTTGCTCGCGTACCCCCTCGATCTCCTCACGCAGCTCGGCAATACGGCTGCGAATACGCCGGCGATCAATCTCCAGTTTTGTTTCACCAGGGCCACGCACACCAATGGCGCCGCCAACGCCGCCAGCGCCAGCACTTCGCGAGCCGCCTGCTTGCCGCGAAAGTTCTACACCTCGCCCGGCCAGGCGGGGCAAGCGATACTCCAACTGCGCCAGTTCGACCTGCAAACGCCCCTCCCGGGTGCGAGCGTGCTGCGCGAAGATATCGAGGATCAAGGCTGTACGATCAATCACACGCGCAGCCAGCATCTTTTCCAGGTTGCGCTGCTGTGAGGGAGAAAGTTCGTCATCAAAGATGACAAGATCGAAACCCAACTGTTTCTCGGTATAACTGAGCTCTTGCGCGCGTCCCTTGCCTATGTAAGTCGCTACGTCGGGATGACGCATGTGTTGAATCATCGACCCAACAACCTCGGCCCCCGCAGTACGCGCCAGTGTTCCTAATTCGCTCAGTGAGTCTTCAACACTCCACAAACTGTCACTCTCGTCTTGCCCTACAGCAACCAGGAAGGCATGTTCATGCCCCCCAGGAGTAGACGTATCGATGAGACGACCTTGCTTTGACGTAATGACCCTCCATTTGAATGCGTTTTACTGCTCTATAGATTTTATTTGTAACTATTCAGCAGGGGGTTCCAAGGGGCCTTGCAGGCCCCTTGGCGGGGTGCGGGGTGTCCCCGCCCTTCTCCCCCACCCCGCCGCCGGAGGCGGTGCAAGAGAAAGGAGACCTGAATAGTTACTTTTATTTTAACACTCGCTAGAGAGAACGCAAGTGCCTGCCTCTAAAAGCTTAATCTTGCAATCGCAGGTAGCTCCTTGATGAAAAAGCCATTCACTTTTGCAAAGAAACTGTTATTCAACGCCTGGTTGTAGGTATCATGCCAGACCTGGTACTGTGACACCGTAATATTCAGACCAGGAATAGCCTGTTTTCCTACATTTATAGTTCCCTGGATATCCTGTAAAAAATGGCCTATCACCAATAGCACAATCACCCACAAGAGCCACGCTTCGACAAAGCCAACCAGCCCACCCACCAGCGCATCGCCCAGGCCAACAATAGGGATAGCGCGCACAACCCCTCGCACCGCCGTACCAATAATATGCAGCACCAGGACAGAACCAAAGAACAGCACGATGTATGAGATTAAAGGTGAGATTGACAGGCCGTTAGCTGCAAGAAACAGTGTGAATGGCTTTCCAAAAAACACGGCCACGCCAAATGCGATAGGGATACTAAGCAGGTGAACAAGACTGAAAACAGCACCATTGCGCAAACCATTGAAGACAAGCAGAACGATAGTCACAAGAAAGAGTAAATCTATCCAATTGAATGGACCAATCATATGTTCTTCCCTCCAGGCCAGGTTCATATGGCTTTAGTACCTATTCAGCAGGGGCTTCCAAGGGGCCTTGCAGGCCCCTTGGCGGGGTGCGGGGCAAGGAAGCCTGGGGGCTTCCAGGGACCGCCTTTCTCTCTCACCCCGCCGCCGGAGGCGGCGCAAGAGAAAGGAGACCTGAATAGTTACTGGCTTTATTTAATAGATGGGTCTATTTTATACATGCATAGACGTTGTGGAAAGGATTCTTGTAACAAGAGTACTGTTAGATAATGCACATATTCCCGAAAAGTATGAGGCTGCCAATAGGAGCTAAATCAAATAGAGCACGCGAAATCCCTTATTGCAAGTTTTTTGCAACAAGTAAAATTTAACAATAGAGAATATATACAATCTCTAAGCTGCATTGGGTATGGCAAAAAGCAGGTACTTGACGCGCTCATCTACCTCGGTACACCCCTTAGAAATTCACGCTCCATTGACTTTTCCACGGTAAATAACTTTCTCAATCGAAAAAGCATTAATTTCAGAAAAATTAATATAATAAATGACTTGACAAAACAGCAGGTTTTATTTACACTTTATGAGGGATTAATACAAAAACAACAATGGGTTCTAACAAGCTCGCGGTTTTCTCGAAAATGCATCCCCATAGTATGTTCAACACCATTTTTTGTGCTTTGTTGACCAGGCTGGTCTCGACAGGAGCGACACGCTCCTTGGAGTTTCGGTGATAAACGTAACACGAGCGCCACTGGATGAAGAGCACAGCAACGAGCAATAGTGTGGGATGAGCGTTCCCTGTTGAACATGCATTGACATGCATTTCGCGCAGACTGGACTCATTTTGTTTCAACGTTCTCTAGTTTGCATCTATTTGTGGCGCTATGCTGCCTTGGCTCCACGGGGAGAAGCCTTTCGCTTCGCGTAGGTTTTGCTCCGGTTGCTGCTATAGGCAGGTAATCTACACAGCTAACATGAGTCTTCTTCAAGGAGTGAGCCTGTACAGCAGGCAGTAAACCTTTTTCGCAAGTGACGCAACTAGTACAGGAACGGAGAATTCATGCAGAAGCCTGTTGCGCTGCACAGTTCTTGTGAAGCATCCCTACCTGCATTCATGGGATAGTTCAGCACTCCTGTGCTAGACTGAGATAAAGCCGGTTAACGCGGCCAGGCCGAAGATGGTTTGTGTCGGTGTAAGCATATATATCTAGACGCAGGATCGTTCAGCACTCCTGTGCTAGACTGAGATAAAGTGGGGCAATGTTGCCAAGCCGAAGATGGTTTGTGGCAGTAGCGATGTAGCTTTCTGCCCAAGGCGGGGTCACCAGCGAAACCAGCTTCGTCTCACTGTAGGTACGTTGACTGCAAAAAGGCTCACTTCCTGAAGTAGAGGGAGTGAGCCTTTTTGCAGTCAACGTACCTGGGCTGTGGGAGATAAGAGCAGACTGCTCTCACTCGGCCCATCGAGTTGGCGGGCCGTTGGCGCACACCTGCTGCATCTCAGTCCAGCTGGGCCAATGCCACAAAAGCTCACTTGCTGTACATTTGGCAGCCTCCTGGTAGATGTGCAATCGAGAACGTAGCGCGACTCGCTGACAAGCTACTCGGAGAAGGAGCGGGCGATGGGAAAATCAGCAATACGGAGCGTGGCCTGGAATGCACCTATGGCAGGCTACAAGATCAGTGAACAGACCGACCAGGGAACCGTCGCAACACTGGTGAACGGCGAGAGCGATGCGTGGAACGGGTGGCTGGAGCGCGTGCCGTCTTTCGCTTTCCACAGCAGGGATGGGCGCCACCTCACCGTGGTCAAAGAGCACCGGGAGCGTAGAGGCGCTTACTGGATCGCCTATCGCAGTATCGGCGGCAAGCCCAAGAAGAAGTACCTGGGCGTACCAAACAGGGTCACGCTTGCCCGGCTGGAGCAGGTGGCGCTCACCTTGACCGAGAGTGAGCCGCGGACCTCTTCTACCCGTTCACTGCCTCCGCAGGACTTGCCCGCCACAGTGGAGCGTGACCAGAGCAGGACGCCGTGGCAGGAGTCCCTGGTAGCGACCAAGTTTCTCGTCCCGGCCCCTTTGCACGCGCTTATCGCCCGTCCGCGCCTGACGGCTCTGCTCAACCAGGGTAGCAAGCAGAAGCTCATCCTGGTCTCCGCTCCGGCGGGCTTTGGCAAAACCACGCTGGTCTCGACCTGGGTACGCTCGCTGCCTGAGGACCAGGCGCGGGTGGCCTGGGTCTCCCTGGATGAGGGAGACAATGATTCCGTGCGCTTCTGGACCGCGGTGCTCAGCGCGCTGGATCAGTGCGCTCCCGGCCGCTTTCACGATGTCCTGGCGCTCTTGCACACCTCGCCGACACCTGCCCTTGAGTACATACTCACCATGCTCATAAACCGGCTTCCCCAAACAACAACGCCCTGGGTGCTGCTCTTGGACGACTATCACACGATCAGCGATCCTGCCGTCCACGCCCAGCTTTCCTTCCTCCTGGAGCGCCAACCTCCGCCCTTGCACCTCATCCTGCTCTCGCGCAGCGACCCGCCCCTGAACCTGGCGCGACTGCGTGCGCGTGGGCAGATCCTGGAAGTGCGCACGGAGCAGCTGCGCTGTACGCAGGAGGAGACCAGGGCCTTTCTCACGGAGGTGATGGAGATCGAACCCCCCGAGGTGGTGCTGCAGGAGATCACTGCGCGCACCGAAGGGTGGTTGGCCGGCTTGCAGCTCGTGGGTCTCTTGTTACAACGAACCGCGGATCCGGCAGAGATGCTGGAGGAGGTGCGTGGCAGCCAGCGCTACATCCTGGACTACCTGGTCGAGGAAGTGCTCGAGCAGCAGTCTGCTCCGGTGCAAACATTTCTGCTGCGCACCTCGATCCTGGAGCGCCTGTGTGCCCCCCTCTGTGATGCCGTCACTGGGCAGACGGACAGTCAGCAGTTGCTGGAAGAGCTGGAGCGAGCCAATGTGTTTGTGGTGCCCTTGGATGGGCATCGTCACTGGTATCGCTACCATACCTTATTTGCCGAGGCATTGCGCTCCCGGTTGGAACAGCAGCAGGCAGACGAGATAGACAGGCTGCATGTGCGAGCCAGTCTATGGTATGCGGAGCAGGGTAACACCCATGAAGCGGTCCAGCACGCGTTGTGGGCTCATGCCTGGCAGTTGGCGGCCGACCTGGTCGAGCGGTTGCACTTTTCGCTCTCGTGGAGCCAGGGGCAAGGCGAAGCGTTGACACTACGCCAGTGGCTGCAAGAGCTCCCCACAGAAGTCGTGCGTGCCCGTCCCCGGCTCTGTCTGGTGTACGCACAAGTGCTGCATGGTGGTGCCCCATTCTCAACAGTGGAATCCTGGCTGCAAGCCGCCGAAGCGGCGCTCGCTGCTTCCCTGCCTGAGACGATCTCTGCATCAGCAGAACACGAGGATCAGCAGAATCTGCTGGGAGAGATTGCCTGTTTCCGAGCCTTGCTGACAAGTTATCAAGGAGATACCCAGGCTGTGCTGGCTCTCTGCCAGCACGCGCTCTCGTTGTTCTCCCCCAGCAATCTCCACACACGTGCAGACGTCTTTCTACCACAGGCGGTGGCCTATTTTGCTGCCGGTGAAGCGAGAGCAGCGTACCGCAGTGCGCTGGAGGGAGAGCGACTTGCCCAGGCCGCGGGCAATGTCTCGCAAGCGATCCTCTATCTGAGGATGGCAGCCAGGAGCCTCATGATGTGTGGGCATCTCCACGAAGCCTGGCGGGTGCTTGAGCGAGCGGTCCGCCTGGCGCACGAGCAAGGGGGAGTCGTATTGCCGAGAATGGACTGGACGTATGTCCTTCAAGCGGAGATCTTGTGTGAGTGGAACCGGCTGGACGAAGCGCTCGCGCTCGCCACACAGGCGATCCAATGGGGCGAACGGCTAGAAACACCCTCGGCATTGGTCATCGCATACGGGATGCTGGCGCACCTCGCGCTCTCACGTGGGGAACCGGAGGCGACACGTGCTGCCCTTGAGCGAGGAGAACTCTTCAGGGGGAAAGTGGACGACCCGTATGAGCTTTCCTATATCTCTTCCTACTTCACTACGGTGACGCAGGTGCAGCTCTGGCTGGCACAAGGGGACCTGGCGCGCGCGACTCATTGGGCCGAGGAGGTGCTTGAGCATGAGGAAAGCAGCCCTGCGTTTGGGCGAGAACGGGAGGAGGTCGCGCTCATTCGTCTGCACCTTGCACAGGACAGGCCGGCAGAGGCGCTCACGCGCTTGACGCCCCTGGTGGAACGCGCCACGTGGCAGGAACGCTGGGGGCATATCATCGAACTGCGGCTCTTGCAAGCGCGGGCCCAGAGCATGCTCCACGAGGAGCAGGAAGCCCTCGCTCGCCTCTCGCAAGCGCTGCGACTGGCCGAACCGGAGGGCTACGTACGCCTCTTTGTGGACGAAGGCCCCCTGATGCAGATGCTCCTCAGCAGGCTGCAGGAGCGGGAACGCAAGCATGGACCGACACCCTATCTGGACACGCTGCTCGCCGCCTTTCCATCGCGTGAGCAGGTAGCTCAGTATCCCTGGTCACAGAGTCAGCAAGGACTGCTTGACCCGCTGAGCACACGCGAACTGGAGGTGCTCCATCAGTTGGCACGTGGCGCCTCCAATCTGGAGATTGCTGACACGCTTGTAATCACGGTCGATACCGTCAAACGCCATGTGGGCAATATTCTGGGGAAACTGCAGGTGAGCAATCGGATACAAGCGGTAGTGCACGCACGCACGCTTGGCTTGCTTTCTTAAGTTGCATGCCGTATTGGAACGCTATGACACCTGACGAAGTAAAATGAAGTCAATCTATCCCTGCTTTCACGATGGCTAGGATTGGGCTTTCATGAAAAGCAACGGCATCAGGAGCAACTAACTCCACCTCATCGTATGCAAACCAGATCGGTTCCTGAATGTACGCTCCTTCGAGCGCGATATGGTAGAAACAAAAAGGCTCCTCAAGATCAACAGCAATCGGATCGACCGCCCGAATCGTCCCTCTGAGTCCCCTGAAGGGACCATAGCTGGTCACCTGTACCCGGCTGCCGACTGGAAATACATTGTCTGCCATGGTATGTCGAAATCCTTTCCCGCTCACTCAACGCACGAGGCTTTGCATGCAACTGCTTTATCCTTCATGCCATCAGCATGGCTTTGCTACACAAGAAACGAAAGAAGCGAACAGCTCTTTTTCCTACGCTCATGCTTGTCTCAAGTGAAGCCGTGATACTGCTCACATAGGACATATTTTTGGATGAGATCGTTATGCATCGCCGAGAAGTAGCACTACGAGTTCGGACAAGCAATTTCCGCTGCAAAAGGGGAGAGTGTGCCCCTCACATTGGTATTCCGGAGGTCTTGTTATAAGAACAAGCATACATCCGGGAGCGCGAGATGTCATGATCCAAAAGCGCCATTGTGTCGAGAGAAGTACCACCCGCGGGCCAGCAACACTACGCCAGGCGGCTGGTCAGTCCTCACAGACCCGGCATCTCGCGTGTGTCTGCCATCACCACTTCTGTTGGTCTCCCACAAGGTGGCAGGAAGTCTTCCCACAAAGTAGGAGGGAGTCCTCCCACAAGGTGATCGGTGGGCACATTCCTCGTTCTGCCTCCAGGTGAACGTTTTTGCACCGCAACGCCACCTCGGCTACGCGTGGTCTTGGGGGACCTGCTGCAGCACCTGTTGGATCTGCGGCGCGGCTAGAAAGCTCGTCCGCAGCACCTCATCCCCTATGCTCTGCGCCAGCCCCTGGATGATCTTCACCGCCTCATCAAATGCCGTATTTGCTTGCTCAGGTGCGCCCCCTGCCTCATACAACCTTCCCAACGCCGCCTGGATCTGCCAGTGTTCTCCCGGCAGCTCGAGGTCCGCTGCCAACCGGGCTGCCTCGCGTAAATGGCCGATGGCTTGCTCGCTGTGCCCCTCCCACACGGCCAGCACTGCCAACGAGCGCAGGTAGGGGATGCGGAAGCGCCGGTAGGGTCCCAGACCTTCTCCCAGTCGCTGCACTTCTGCTCGCGCTTGTCTCTCATCCCCCCCACGCAGCAAGGCCTCCATTTCATACTGCCGGTAGAAATCCAGCGTTATCAATGCCTCACCCTGGCTCTTACGTACGGCTATGGCCTTTAAGGCATAGCTGTAGGCTGCTTCCCACTGCCCTGCCAGGGCATAGTGCATGCACAGCCGCGACAGGACGGGCACGCGAGATGGTCCGCGGTCTAACGTCTCTGCCATGGCTTCTGCCTTTTCGAGTATGCTGTGCGCCTCTTCCCACTGCTGCAAGGCTTGATAGGTACTCCCCAGGGCAGTGAGAAAGCGCTGGAGGTTTATTGTCGGAAAGCTCCGTACAAGCGCCATGGTTTGTAGCATGAGCCCGAGCGCCTCTTCATAGGCCCCTGCTTCCAACAATCCAAAGGTGAGGTAGCGCGTACTGATGACTTGTGCCCAGACGTTCTTGCTCTCTTGCGCGAGCGCGAGCGCGCGGCGGCTACTGCGTATGCTGTTGTGCACCTGCCCATCATGCACTTGCGCGAAAGCTAGCAGCCCCCAGCACAAGGCTTCTGACAGGCGATTCGTCAAGGGCTGCGTGGGCGGAGCACCAATTGCAAGGGATGGAACTGCAAGCTCTCGCGCAGTGGTCGGCTCGTTGCCCAGGGCTGTATACAGCGCCAGGGACGCTTCCAGGCAGTGTATGGCCTCTTGAAAGTCTCCCTCGTTCATATGGATCACACCAAGCAAGGAGAGACTTCTTGCTTCCAGCTCCGTGTCATATATTCCCCGCGCCAGTTCCAACGCATATTGTCCATGAGACAAAGCACTCGTTGCATCCTCCCACACGACGGCCGTGATCTGTGCCAGGTTCCACTCTGTTTCCGCTAGCGCCCGCTTATCGTGGCTCGTCTGCTCCATGCGCCGGGCTTCCTCTAACAGCGCTCGCACCCTGGGCCTGTCATGCGACTGTTGCACCGCCAGGATCGCCAGGCGATTGAGCGTCATGCTGACCAGCGTGGGCAGACGCTGGTGCTGCGCATAGGCTAATAGCTCTTCATAGGCCTCCTGGGCCTGCTGCCAGGCGTTCAGGAAGGTATAGGCCCACCCCAGCGAGGCATAGAGGTGTTCGACCGCCGCGGCCGGAAGCTCGACCTGCAGTCGCTGCTGCTGCTGGAGCACGGCACGCGCCTGTTCGTAGTGCGTGAGGGCATCATCGACGGCGAAGATAGCCATCGCCTCATCCCCAGCCTGCACGCTGTAGCGAGAGGCAGCCTCGGCTTGTCCGGCCGCCAACGCGTGATACGCCAGCTCGGAGGCCCGCGCTCCTTCTGCCTGCCGCAGCGCCAGGGCGTGCTGGTGCAAGACGAGTCGCCGCGCCTCGCCCAGATCGGTGTAGACCACTTCGCGCACCAGGTCATGTGCGAAGCGATAGCTGCCCAGCCAGGCTGTCTCTGCTTCCTCCGCGCGCAGCATCCCGCTCCCAACGGCCTCCTCCAGGGCCTCGACGCCGGCCTGCACTCCCACATCGGCCACCTGCCACAGCCGCTGCGCGGTCGCCTGGTTACCCAGCACGGCACCGGCCGCCACCAGCTGGCGCGCGGCCGGTGACAGATGCGCCAGGCGGGCCTGGATCATCGCGCGCACCGAGGACGGCAACAGCTCGCGCAGAGATTGCTCCTGCACGATGGCCGTGGCCGTTTCCACGTCCAGCTCGAGCCTCCAGGTGCCATCCGCACTCAGCTGTGGCACCAGCCACTGCCGGTCTCGTAACATCTTGAGCATCTCCAGCAGGTACAACGGCTGCCCCCCGGTGTGCGCAAACAGCCACTGCCCCAACGCGACCAGCAGCGCGCCTGACGCCTGCTCTGGCTGCTCAGCTCCACTCCTCATCCCATACCCTCCCTCCCCAACGATGGCCTGAATGAGCTGAAAGGTTTCCGCCTCGCTGAGCGGCTGCAATGCCATCTGCGTGAGCGGCAGGTCTCTTCCCACCTCGGCCAACTGAGTGGCCAACGCCGCATTCAGCTCCAGCTCTTCACTGCGCACGGTGCCCAGCAGCAGCACCCGTGTACCATGGCCCCTCCAGGAGCGTGCCAGGTAGCGCACCAGGTCGAGGGAGGCCCCATCGACCCAGTGCAGGTCATCCAAGAGCAGCACCAGCGGCGCCCGCTGTGCCAGGGCATCCAGAAGGCGCGCTACCGCTTCAAACAGACGGAGCTTGGCAGTCAGCTTATCCTCGGTGGGGGTAGGCAGATCGGAGTAGCGCACCCGCAGTTCCGGCAGGATGCGTGATAATTCAGCCAGCCACGGATCGTCCAGCAGGTCCTCAGGGGCGTTTTCCTCTTCCAGCCGCGGTCGCAGGGCCTCGACCAGCGGCTGATAGGGCAGCCGTCCCCCCATCTCGAAGGCGTGCCCGCTGAGCGCCTCGGCGCCCTGCGCCCGGGCCCAGGCCACGAACTCGCGCGCCAGCCGCGTTTTGCCGATACCGGCCTCACCCACGACAAAGACGGCCTGCGGCTGGCCCTCCTGCGCTTGCTGGTAGCGGCCCACGAGCTGGCTGAAAGCCCCTGCTCGTCCGACCAGCGGAGCGACCAGCTCGCTTGGCGGCACGCGGGCTGCCATGGCGGTGGTGGGACGTGCAGAGGGACCCCCGCGGTGAGCCGCGGTGGCGCGAATGTGCGCAGCCAGGGCGATGGTTTCCGGCGAAGGCTCGACGTGCAACTCCTCGGTCAGCCGTGCCCGGCAGGTGGCATAGACCTGCAAGGCAGCGCTCGCATCGCCCAGCGCCAACTGCACGCGCATCAGGCGCCGGTAGGCCTCCTCCTGCAGCGGATCGAGCGCCAGCCAGCGGATGAGCGTGGCCCGGGCTTGCTCCTGCTCTCCGGCAGCCTCCTGCCAGGAGGAGAGCCGATCGCAGAGCAACTGCAAGCGCACCTGCCACTGGTGCTGCTGTTGCTCGAGCCACTCGTCAAAGAGGGCTTGCTCGCCCAGCCAGAAACCGTCGAGGAACGGACCGCGCACCAGGGAGAGAGCATACTGCCACTGGGCGACCAGGGAGGCGCGCTGTGGCTCAGCTGGGATCGTGGGGTGCAACTGGGCCTGTTGGTAGGCCTGCTGCACCACCTCCAGGTCAAGTTCCAATGGGGCGTGCAGGTCCAGGCCGAGCAGCTCGTGGTCACTAAGCAAATGGCTGTGCTGGGAAGGAGCAGAGTCGTCATCGGCGAGCAGGCGGCGCAGCAGGCCGATGGCGTTGCGCAAGGCCGTGCGCGCATCATGGGGCTCACTGTCCGGCCACAGGAGGGCAGCTAGCTTGCTGCGGGGATGCATACCCCCTTCGACCGCCAGGTAGAGTAGCAAGGCCTGCGCCTTGCGCAACGAAAACGTGAGGCGGCTGCCGTCATGAAACACTTCGGGAGAGCCAAGCACGGCCAGATGTAATAGACCCATAGCATGCTCTCTTCATACAGTCATACACTGCTGATGCGATGAACAGTTTTTCAAAAGTGTAGCAGCACCTTCCTGGTGCAAAATCAAAAGCCCATTTCGAGCATAAGAGACGCCCCTGGAAAATCTCCCATTTTGATACAGGAGGTAACATTGCGATACAACGGACACAAGTGATACAAGTGATACAAATGATACAAATGATACAAGTGCGACAAACCTCGTGGGAAATACACCAGGCGCGTTGCTGTCGTGCTGCTGAGCAATCGATCTATCTAATGCGCAAGAGAAAAAACATTTGTTGCACATGGTACTGACCATAGTAAAGGGATTGTACCATGTGAGCTTGTTCAGGGCAAACACAAGGATTGCCTCACGAACCAGCTTCCTTCTGAAGGGCAAGGTAGCTTCTCTCTATCGAGAAGAGCTACCTTACCCTTGATATGTAGACAGCAACCTAAACTCTACCGGTAATGGGGATCAAATCCGTGGGATCCCTCAGTTCCCGTTTCTTGCACGTCCACTCGTCACCCAATAGCACCGTCACCTGTGCTCACTTCGCTCAGGCTAGTGATAAGCTTGGGAGATCGCACCTGCGTCGCCCGTCTGGCCCTTTGTGCTCGATCCAGGTTGACCCAGCAGGGGCCATTGATAAGCGCTCAAGATGTCGAGCTTGCTCTGGTTGACCGTCTTCCAGTTGTCCTGCAAAATGCCACCGGTATCGCCCGAGTCGGGATTCCACGACCAGTAAGCATAGCTCATGCCGTTTGTTTTCAGGAAGTTCACCAGGCTGCGTTGCCACACGCCCTCCGCGTCCTGACCCATCGAGCGCCCTCCGAACTCCCCCAACAGCACCGGGGCCGTCCCTTGCTTTTGCAGATACCCCCAATGCTTCTCCCAGACCGCGGGCAGATTGCGCGGGAAGTTCGATGCGTGGAACCACGACTGCGGGTAGACCTGCGGCCCGTAGTCATGGGCGGAGTACACCAGTTTGTTCGGCCGCGAGAGCCGCACCGGGTACCGCGCTGCTCCCTCCAGGTTGCCGCCCCACCAGTAGGTATCGCCATGATACTGCTCGATGCCCTCGACAATAATCAGCCAATCTGGATTGACGGCCTGGATAGCATTGCCCGCCTGCTCGGCAGCCAGGTGCCAATCGGTGCTGGGGTTGCCATCGCCCCAGGTGGCTTGCCCATGCGGCTCGTTGGCCAGGTCAGCCCCGATGATCGTATCATTACCCCGGTAGTGCTGGGCCAGCATGACCCAATCCTGGATCCAACGCGCCTGGGGCACCTGGCCGGTGTACCACAAATCGGGCCGCAGGTCGGCCGTGGGATCATGCCGGTCGAGAATGATCTTCAGCCCCTGGCTCCCGGCACCTCGAATAAACCGATCCAGCAGTGCCAGGCCCTGGAGCCCCTTGAGGTCAGGGTTCAGCTGGTAGTTGATCCCCAAGGGCTTGCTCGCCGGGTCGAAGAGCTGATTGGTGAACGGCAAGCGAATGGTGTTGAAACCGGTCTGTTTGATCTGCTTGAGCATGTCTTTCCAGTTGCGCGCCCACAGCCCATGCGGGGCAAAGGTACTGGTCTCAAACCCAAACCAGCTGACCCCCGTAAGATACACTACACACCCTGACGCATCCACCAACTCGCTATGCGAGGTGCTGAGGAAACCAGCTGCATGACCAGACTGGCATTGCGTTGAGGGTTGCGAAATAGAAAAAGGAGTAGGAGTAGGTGTACAGGCAGAGAGGATCGCTATCCCCAAAATAACTATAGGGAAAGTCAGCATGCCTCTTCCCCGAAAACCTGCTATGCAGGGACGTTTCATGTCACTCTTCCTTTCTAAATGCTCTAGAAGTAGAATGGATTCTCATATACTCCGAAGCCCATTTGGGCTGCATTCAACCGCCGTGGCATGTACATACCGGCGATCGGATCGTCGCCCTGCTCTGCTCAGAACAGGCTGTGTCTTCTCTGTTTTCACGAGCACTATCGCTCTGATCCTACAAAGATGCAAACACTTATCTTGCATAGCCGCGGTAAACCGCTCGATATCTCTGGTTTGCAGCAAGTGTTTACTACTCTTAGAAAGGTGATCAAGGATGCAGGCAGAAATGCCGACCTTCTGGTTGGAACTGTTGCCGCATCTCGCATCATCGGCAGCAATGAGATGGAAATCCCCCGTTAGAGCTTGGGGGAATCAAATCCCATAGCAATGCACTGAGAGAACCTTATGGAGTAGAACGAGTGCTGGTGTTTACTCCGGCCTCCTTTCGGGCGCAAGGATCGTTTCGGGAGCCGAGATTATACTCATCTCCGGCGCTTATTCGATATACCCTCGGTGTTCACCTTTAGGGCCAAAAGTCGTCATTTAACGCTGCCAGCACCCAACGAGGGGTACGGCTGAGCCTGCATGGCGAGTGTACTCCGGTTCGCCAATGGGGGGCGCTACACAGTGTCTCCTACGTCACGTCGGTACCGGTTACGAGCAGAAGGAATAGAACACCTTGTATTGCCTGACACAAGTATACACATTTTTATGCAGAGATTGTCTAAAAACGCCTTACAGCCTTGAGGTGAGCGCCTCAAGGCTGTAAGGTCATATCCTCTGCATAGATCGAGCGAATATCAATGCCGAATGAAGTTGATACTATCCTGCTTTCAGTTCCGACACTTCCGCAATTAACTCCACCTCATCGTATGCAAACCAGATCGGTTCCTTAATGTGCGCCCCGTCGAGCGAAATGAGGTAGAAGCAAAAGGGCTCTTCAAGATCAATAGGAATGGTATTGACTCTTCGGATCGTCCCTCTAAGCCCTCTAAAGGGACAATAACTGGTCACCTGTACGCGACTGCCTACCAGAAACAGATCATTCCTCATGCTACATTGAACTCCTTACCGCCGGAGGTATCATCAGCGATGCCCTCGCCGAGCCTGGCGACAACCAGCCGCAGGCTGGCATATTCTACTTCGCTCAAGAGTGCTTGCTCTGCACGTGCGAGTTTGCTCGGTGCCCGCGTTTCTCTACATCGTGTAAAGATGCTGCGTATCACAGAAGCTAGAAATCCTTGACGTCCTGGACACAGCCGCTGGCCTGCGTATACACGACGTACGTGCGCTGCCCGGTCCAGCCAGTGGGGCGATGTGCCGTGACCACGTACAGGCGGATCTGTCCTCCCTGCGGCTGCGCGTGGGCCCCGATATAGTCCAGCGTGAGCGTCAGGCCCTGCCCCGCCTCGGCGCTGCGCTGCTGCTGCACCTGGCTGGCGAGCAGCGCCAGAGGCATCTGGGCCTGCAGCGCCGGACAGAGCTGGTGCCAGCCCAGGCCGCCATCGCGCTGGACCACCGATTGCATGAACAGATCAGCGGGAGCAGGCGTGGTGTGCTGGAGCACGCGGGGAATTGCCACGATGAGGGTGGGCGTGGCCAGCACGACCAGCAAGCCGAGCCACACGATCGGGTAGCGCAGCATATGCAAGAGCGTGGATCGCCACTGGGCGGGCGAGCGGTCCAAGGAAGTGCTTTGTGACATGATTTGACCTTTCTTGTTGTGATGCCCTCGTCCGCAGTTGCAGGGGGCAACCATGCTGGTCGTCCCCTGTGCAACCCGGGAGCCTCGGGTGCAGTCCGTACCAAGATGCTGCCCCGTGTAGATTCTGCTTTTCTCGTACTAGTATGATGAGGAAGCGCCATGAAATCGTCATGAGCAGCGTCATGAACGGGAAGTGAAAGGCATCATCTCGCTATGCAGGTATCCATCTTTGTGGCGAAAAGACACTGGCAGGCTTACAGATCGTCCTGATGCGTTCTCTGGTGGGATGGCAAGAGGAAGAGGTTGATCGTCTCACCGGGCGTCCTTTGTGCACCTTCCAGGTCATGAGACCTGCGATGGCTCGTCGGCTTGTAGCACCAGGCGCCTCAATGCTATCTCTGTTGCGCGTGGTCTTTGGGGAGCTGGTTGATGGTGCTATGAGCTTGTTGCATCACCTGGTGAATCTGTGGCGCAGCCAGAAAGTGCATCCGCAGTGCCTCATCCCTGATCCCCTCCGCCAGCCCCTGGATGATCGTCGCCGCCTCGGCAAACGCGGTGCGCGCTTGCTCAGGCGCCCCCTCTGCCTCATACAACGAACCCAACGCCGCCTGGATCTGCCAGCGTTCGGCTGGCAACCCGAGGTCTGCGGCCAGCTGGGCGGCCTCGTGTAAGTGGTCGATAGCCCGCTCGCTGTGCCCCTCCCAGGCTGCCAGCACCGCCAACGAGCGCAGGTAGGGAAGGCGGAAGCGCCGGTAGGGCCCTAGGCGTTCCCCCAATCGTTGTACTTCTGCTCGCGCCTGGCGCTCATTTCCCCCACGCAGCAAAGCCTCCGTTTCATAATGCCGGGAGAAATCCAGCGTGATCAATGCCGTATCAATGCTCTTGCGTAGGGTGATAGCTTTCACAGCATAGCGGTAGGCTTGCTCCCACTGTCCTGCTAGCGCACAGTTCATGCACAGCCGCGAAAGGGCGAGCACGCGAGATGTTCCGGGGCCTAACGTCTCTGCCATAGCGTCTGCCTCTGCGAGCGTTCGGTGCGCCTCTTCCCACTGCTGCGCAGCTTGATAGACGCTCCCCAGGGCAACGAGAAAGAACTGGATTACCCTCAGAGAAGGGATCCGCGCAAGCGCAAGGGCTTGTTGCATGAGCCCGAGCGCCTCTTCATAAGCCCCTGCTTCCAGCAATCCTTGGGTGAGGAAGAGCGTACTGCTGACCAGTGCCCAGGCGTTCTCGCTCTCTTGCGCGAGCGCGAGCGCTATGCGGCCACTGCGCATGCTGTTGTGTACCTGCCCAGCATGCACTTGTAAGAAAGCAAGCAGCCCCCAGCACACGGCTTCTGTCACGCGATTCGTCAAGGGCTGTGTGAGCGGAGCGCCAGTCGCAAAGGAGGGAACTGCAAGCTCCCGCGAGGCGGTCAGCTCGTTGCCCAGGGCGGCATAGAGCGCCAGGGATGCTTCCACGCAGTGCATGGCCTCCTGGAAGTCTCCTGCAAACAGATGGATCCAACCGAACTGAGAGAGGCACCTTGCCTCCAGTTCCTTGTCATGCATTCCTTGTGCCAGTTCCAGCGCATGCTGCGCATGGGGCAAGGCACTCTTTGAATCCTCCCATACTGTGAGCGTCATCTGGGCCAGGTTCCACTCCGTTTCCGCCAGCACCCGCTGATCATGGCTGATCTGTGCCATGCGCCAGGCTTCCTCCAGCAGCGCTCGCACCTTTGGCTTGTCGTTGGACCGTTGCACCACCAGGGTCGCCAGGCGGTTGAGGGTCATGCTGGCCAGAGCGGGCAGTTGGTGGTGCTGCGCATAGGTTACAAGCTCTTCGTAGGCGTCTTGGGCCTGTTGCCAGGCCTGCTGGAAGGCATAGGCCCGCCCCAGGTAGGCATAGAGGTGTTCGACCTCCGAGGTTCCCAGCACGCTCTGCAGCCGCTGCTGCTCCTGGAGCAAGGAGCGCGCCTGTTCGTAGTGCCCGACGGCGTCTGCGACCGCAAAGACGGCCATCGCCTCATCCCCAGCCTGCACGCTGTAGCGATAGGCCACCTCGGCCTCTCCGGCCGCCAGCGCGTGATACGCGAGCTCGGAGGCCCGCGCTCCCTCAGCTTGCAGCAGCGCCAGGGCGCGCTGGTGCAAGACGAGCCGCCGCGCCTCGCCCAGTTCAGTGTAGACCACTTCGCGGATCAGATCATGCGCGAAGCGATAACCGCCCGGGTGGCCTGCCTCTTCTTCCTCCTCGAGCAGGATGCCACTGCCGACGGCCTCCTCCAGCGCCTCGTCCCCTGCCTGCACCCTCAGCCCGGCCACTTGCCACAGGCGCTGGGCGCTCGCCGCCGTTGCCAGCACCGCACTGACCTGCACCAACTGGCGCGCGGCCCGCGACAGCGGCGCCAGGCGCGCCTGGATCATGGTGCGCACCGAGGGCGGTAACAGCTCGCGTCGCGATCGCTCCTGAGCGACGGCTGTGGCCATCTCCACGTCCAGATCGAGCCTCCAGGTGCCATCCGCAGCCAGCCATGGCACTAGCAGCTCCAGGTCCCGGAACATCTTGAGCGTCTCCAGCAAGTAAAATGGCTGCCCCCCGGTGTGCGCAAACAGGAAGTCGCCCAGCGCCACCAGCGGCTTCTCCAGCTCCTGCGCAGGCGTTGCACCCGCGGCGGAAAGCCGCGCAGGATCGTGCTCACCTCCATTCCTCATCCCATGTGCTCCCCCCCCGGCGATGGCTTGCACGAGCTGGAGGGTCTCCGCCTGGCTCAGCATCTGCAACGGCACCTGCGTGAGCGGCAGGTCTCTTCCCACCTCGGCCAGCGCCTGGTTCAACTTCAGCCCTTCACTGCGCACGGTGCCCAGCAGCAGCACCCGTGTGCCATGGCCTTTCCAGGAGCGTGCCAGGTAGCGCACCAGGTCGAGGGAGGCCCCATCGACCCAGTGCAGGTCATCCAAGAGCAGCACCAGCGGCGCCCGCTGTGCCAGGGCATCCAACAGCCGTGCCACCGCTTCAAACAGACGGAGCTTGGCCGCCAGTTCATCCTCGGTGGGGGTAGGCAGATTGGGGCAGCGCACCCGCAGTTCCGGCAGGATGCGTGATAATTCAGCCAGCCACAAGCCATCCAGCAGGTCCTCCGGGGCGTTTTCCTCTTCCAGCCGCGGTCGCAGGGCCTCGACCAGCAGCTGATAGGGCAATCGCCCACCTGCCTCGTAAGCCTGCCCACTCAACACCTCGGCGCCCTGCGCCCGGGCCCAGGCCACAAACTCGCGCGCCAGCCGCGTTTTGCCGATACCGGCCTCACCCACGACAAAGACGGCCTGCGGCTGGCCCTCCTGCGCCTGCTGGTAGCAGCCGACTATCTGGCTGAAAGCCCCTGCTCGTCCGACCAGCGGAGCGACCAGCTCGCTTGGCAGTCGGCTCTCTGCCGGGGCGGTGGCGTGATGGGCAGGGAAGTTACTCCGATAAGCCGCGGTGGCGCGAATGTGCGCAGCCAGGGCGATGGTTTCCGGCGAAGGCTCGACGTGCAACTCCTCGGCCAGCCGTGCCCGGCAGGTGGCATAGACCTGCAAGGCAGCGCTCGCATCGCCCAGCGCCAACTGCACGCGCATCAGGCGCCGGTAGGCCTCCTCCTGCAGCGGATCGAGCGCTAGCCAGCGGATGAGCGTGGCCCGGGCTTGCTCCAGTTCTCCAGCAACCTCGTACCAGGAGGAGAGCCGATCGCAGAGCAGCTGCAGGCGCACCTGCCACTGCTGCCGTTGCTGCTGGACCCATTCGTCAAAGGGAGCGTCCTCGCCCAGCCAGAAACCGTCGAGGAACGGACCGCGCACCAGGGAGAGAGCATACTGCCACTGGGCAACCAGGGAGGCGTGCTGCGGCTCAGATGGGATCGTGGGGTGCAACTGGGCCTGTAGGTAGGCCTGCTGCACCACGTCCAGGTCAAGTTCCAGTGGGGCGTGCAGGTCGAGGCCGAGCAGTTCCTGCTCATTGAGCAGATGGCTGTGCTGAGCAGCAGAAGCGTCGGCGAGCAGGCCGCGTAGCAGCGTAATGGCCTTGTGTAAGGCCATATGCGCATCGTGAGGCTTACTTTTGGGCCACAGGAAAGCAGCTAGCTTGCTGCAGGCATGCAAATCCCCTTCGACAGCCAGGTAGAGCAGCAAGGCCTGTGCCTTGCGCAACGAAAACACGAGGCGGCTGCCGTCATGAAATACTTCAGGAGCGCCGAGCACGGCCAGACGTAACAGACCCATGACTTGCCCTTTTCCTAAATATAGGACAACGGAGGTGACAAACAGTTCCTCAAAAGCGGAGCAACGCCTGCCTCCATGCGTTACGATCGTACTGCCGAGCGAGCAATTTCTTTGATAAGCAAGAGAAATAGCCGTTTTTCATATGGTACTGATCACATTGAAGCAATCGTACCATGTGAACTCGTTATAGGTCAAATACAAACATTGCTCACGTAACATCTTCCTCTAACACGAAACATCTTCCTCTAAGGGAGACAAAAGGAGGAACTTCCCGTTTATGACGATACTCGTGGCGCTTTCGTGACGCACCCTCGTTATACTAGCACCAGAGCGGAAAACGCAGGTGAGACATCTGGCGAATTACGTTATAGATCAATCTCCCCGCTCTGCGGCACTCTTGGGAAACGTGTGGAGGTCGTCAGGCAGTCTTTAGGTTTGCCACAAGTACATAACGATTCGTGAGGTATACTCTATGCTCCATAATCTCTTCAAAATATGCGTCAGCGTCTCCTTCAACATGCTCAACGTGCTCCTGGGCGGAAAGCTTCCCCCATTTGGCAGCGCCGCCGTGATTGTCGAGGAACACGATCACTACCTGGTCGTCGAACTTCCCCGAGGACGTGTCGCCTTTCCGGGCGGCTTCATGACCTGGCGAGAACATCCCAAACAAACTGCACAGCGAGAAGCAAAAGAGGAGACGGGACTCCTCGTACGTGTGGGTGACCTGATCGGCACCTACTCAATCACCAGCGACCACTTCACGAGCATGAGCACCATGAGCAGCGTCTATGCCGCTGAAGTGGTGGGTGGCGCGTTACGCCCTAGTATCGAAGGGTGGCCATGCTGGCTCGATGAGGAGGACCTTCGGGGGAGGCTCACCAAAAACTCCAGGGGCATCCTAGACGACTACCGGCGCTACCGTGCCGAGCAGAGAGGAAAACACGTTGCCTCTGTTTCAGGAACGTCCTTGCCCCTATCATCATGAATACAGGGAGCAAATCCCTTTGCCGAGATGTTTCAACAGGGGGTGAGCATTTCGGCTATCGACGCGACCAGACCTGGATAAAATGAGGTGACATTGACAAAAAGATTGCCACTTCGCTGCAGCGTTCGTGGCTGGCCCATTTCTCACCGGTGTCCTCTACTGAGTGGTAGCCAAACTGAGAGAAGGAGAGCACGATGAGAAGTTTACGCATGACAAGTTCACGTGTCAGCAGAGCGCTGCTCGCGCTTATTGTGGGGACCGTACTTTTGCTCGCTTCCCTGATTGCGTTATGGCATGCCTCAACGCAATGCCAAGTCAGCGCCACCAGTGGCTTCCTCCATAGCTCCCAGGGCGAGTTGGTGGATGCATCAGGGTGCCAGGTGCACCTGACGGGGGTCAACTGGTTCGGGTTGGAGACCAGCGCCTTTGCCCCGCACGGCCTGGAAACCCGCAACTGGCAGGATATGCTCGATCAGATTGAGCAAGCGGGGTTCAACACTATTCGCCTGCCTTTCAGCAATCAGCTCTTCAACCCATCGAGCAAGCCCATGGGGATCAACTACATGCTGAACCCCGACCTCAAGGGGCTTCAGGGCCTGGCACTCATGGATCGGATTATCCAGGGTGCCCGCAGCCGTGGCTTGAAGATTATCCTTGACCGCCACGACACTACCGCCGATTTCAGGCCTGATCTGTGGTACACCGACCAGGTATCCCAGGCGCGTTGGATCCAGGATTGGATCATGCTGGCCCGGCACTACCGGGGTAATGATACGATCATCGGGGCTGACCTGGCCAATGAGCCCCACGGCCCGGCAACCTGGGGCGATGGCAATCCACGCACGGACTGGCGGCTGGCTGCCGAGCAGGCGGGCAATGCTATCCAGGCCGTCAACCCGCAGTGGCTGATTATTGTCGAGGGCATCGAGGAGTACCATGGCGACTGGTACTGGTGGGGCGGCAACCTGGAGGGAGCCGGGCAGTTCCCCGTGCGCCTGTCGATACCAGACAAGCTGGTGTATTCGGCGCATGACTACGGACCAGAGATCTATGGGCAGTCGTGGTTCCGGTCACCGAACTTCCCGCACAATCTGCCGGGGGTCTGGCAGCAGTACTGGGCCTACCTGCAAATAGACGGTATTGCTCCGGTGCTGCTGGGGGAGTTCGGTGGTCGCTCGGTAGGCCAGGACCCTGCAGGAGAGTGGCAGCGCAGCCTGGTGACCTTCCTGCGCACACAGGGTATCAGCTACACCTACTGGGCATGGAATCCCGACTCAGGCGATACCGGCGGCATTTTGCAGGACAACTGGACGACGGTCGACCAGAGCAAGCTCCAAATCTTGAGCACCTATCAATGGTCGTTGCTAGGTCAGCCGCAATCCAGGACCTACGGCCACTCCGGGAACGCTGTTGCTGTCCCAAACGCATATGGATGGCCGCAGTCGAAATGATAGGCCAATAGAGAGCATCCTGCGTTTACTGTAGAAATCTTATGACAGGAAATGGTACCATTGCGCTATTTCCTGGTTAGGATACATCTACGCAAGGCTGGCGCGATCACTTGCATTACCTGTCGAATGTGCACGCGCAAAAACGCTTACCTGCCTGTAGAGATATGCGCCCTGGCACCTCTTAGCAGAAGAACCGCTCCTAGCACCGGCAAGACCCATGCCCAGACGCCGCTGAAGTATGACCATTGGAAGCCGGGAAGTCCAGGCACAAAGCTTCTTTGCGGCCCCCACGAAAAAAAGCAACACAGGCTGAACATACTGAAGGCGAACAGGCGCACAAATAAGGTACTTCTGCCGGCGAGCCAGGGTACAAAGTCAAACAACGACTCCTGATCACTTCCTTCAAGGAGGGCATAAAGTCCAAAGAAGGTGGTCATGTACCAGGGCCAGAACCACGGCGAGCCGGTGGCGCAATAGGCCAACCAGACGACTGCCATCCAGCATATCAGACCTTGCGGGGTACTGATGCGTTCTGGCGTGCGTTTGATGCGCCAGCAGAGAAGCGCATAGATGATCACAAACATACTCAAGCTGAGTGTATGCATCAAGTGTCCCGCAGGCGAACCAACAGGGGCTCCAATAGGGAAGCCCAGCGCGCCTGCAATGCCATTGTAGAAATGGCCCAGGAAGTCGGCCAGGGTGCTGATTGAGCGGTAGGCTGCAGGATTGACGACAAACACATTAAGAACAGCTCCCCCTTGCCAGAACGGAGCATAAAGTAGAAAAACGATCCCAGTGTAGACGGCGGCAACTGCCGCGACACGCTTAATCCTGCCTCTAACAGGGCCTTGCACCCAGGCGTAGAAGAGCAGTCCGGGCGTGAGCACCACAATGTTTATTTTGAGGCAGGTAGCCAACGCAAGCATCGCGGCAGCCAATATCATTGCTCGCAGGTCCTCTGTCCTTATTACACGCTCCTCAATGTTGCCCCTGGCGCGATATACTTGTGTCTTACGCGCCCTGTTTCGCACGAGGAACCAGACAGCCAGCAACACCAGGAACAGCAGGGTTGTATCACTGTGTGCATTGACGCCTGCTTCAAAGAGTAAAAGAGGATTCCACGCAAATGCCAGTGTTGCGCGCAATCGAGTGGTGGGAGAAATGTTTCTATTAAGACGCTGCAGGTGCCCGCTGATCGACCAGATCAAGCGCGTGGACGCTAAATGCATAACCAGTCCCAGCGTTCGCAGCGCTATTACCATCAGTGAAGTGTAACTAATTCCAAAGAGTGCAAACACCCACTGTAAGAAACACGTGATGCCAATCCAGGTAGGGCCATACGCGGATGGCTGGTCTGTCCAGTTGACGTGGGAATAAATAACATCGGTGCTAATAGCAGTTGGCAAGGTTGTCAATGGGTTCATATGGTAAATCACACCGATACGGGCATAAGCAATATAGGAATACAAGTCTGACGAAGTGACGATAGGAATGAATATGTAAAGCAAACCGAGCAGCGCTGTTGAACCCAGCAGGTAACGCCGTGTGATTTGTTGAGGAAGTTGTCGCAGCGCCAGTAAGTAGATAAGGAATACTATCACAAAAGAGCCGAGCAGTAAAGACATCTCCTCCCAACTGTGTATAACTTGCGGTAATCCGGTAGGGTGTATGTGAGGCAAAGGCGGAATGAGCGCCCGTCCCGGAAAAAGAAGCAGAGAAGGCAGGTCAGGCCAGGAGCCAAGCTGCGTCAGCATCGCATCGTGAAACCACAGGTCTCGTAGAGGCAATACAGCATCCATAAGCAAAATCGCACACCCCATCGCTAACAAGATAGCAAAGGGAAAGAGTGCGTGACGCTTGCTACTCTTAGGGAGCAGGATGTTAAAGTCCCTACGACCTGTATCAAGACGTTCGATAGTTGTCTTCATATTGATATATACTCATCATCTTTTATAAATTTATATTATGTCTTCGCTTACAAATATTCTTTTGAAGCGTATATGTAACTATTCAGGTCTCCTTTCTCTTGCGTCGCCTCCGGCGGCGGGGTGAGGGAGAAAGGCGGTCCCTGGAAGCCCCCCAGGCTTCCTTGCCCCGCACCCCGCCAAGGGGCCTTGCAGGCCCCTTGGAACCCCCTGCTGCATAGTTACGCATATATTTCCTTGTGAGCACCGCACTCTGGTCCGACATGCTCCACAAGCCCCACGCATGTATGGTGTGCCTTATCGCTCCTTCTAAGGCCGGCAGCACATTGTGCTCTCCGTGCTAGTATGACAAGGAAGCGCCATGAAAACGTCATGAGCATCGTCATGAACGAAAGAAGCAATCTCTTACCTGGTACAAATCCCATCTAGCTTTGGTGCTTGTGGCACTGGCTAGAGCTATTGGTTGTCTCATAGGTTCGATGGTGGACATGGTCATTCTCTTTGCCCCGGTAGTATTTGTAGTTCTCTTTATATGCGGCGCATGCATGATGATCGTAAGGCGTATGCCACCAAGTAGTTAAACAGAACCAAAATGTCTGCCAGTTCATGACGCCCTTAAGAAGAGATGAAACAAGATCAAGCGGTTCTACTCCCCTGGTGTCCTCGATGCTCGGAATAAGCTTGTGATGCCTTCACTTCCCGTTCATGACGATGCTCATGACGTTTTCATGGCGCTTCCTCATCATACTAACACCAGAAAGCACGATGTGCAGTTGGATGGAACATGTAGAATGTGCTACCTGGCTCACATTGTGATCTGATCTTCGCCTGATATCAATAGCGTTCATTCAGCAGCTATCGACTGGCCGGGCGAACGAGTGGAGAGCCAAGGTGCCTGGAAAGCGTACCTGGGCACGGACTGCACCCGCAGCTCCCGGGTTGCACGGTGGACACACAGCATGGGCCCATCCTGCAACTGTGGACGAGGGCATTACAAGAAGAGAGGTCGAACCATGTCACAAAGCACTTCCTTGGAACATTTGCGGAATCGTTGGCGATCCACAATCTTGCATGTGCTGCGCTACCCGATCGTGTGGCTCGGCTTGCTGGTCGCGCTGGCCACGCCCACCCTCATCGTGGGAATTCCCCGCGTGCTCCAGCACACCACGCCTGCTCCCGCTGATCTGTTCATGCAATCGGTGGTCCAGCGCGATGGCGGCCTGGGCTGGCACCAGCTCTGTCCGGCGCTGCAGGCCCAGGTGCCTCTGGCGCTGCTCGCCAGCCAGGTGCAGCAGCAGCGCAGCGCCGAGGCGAGGCAGGGCCTGACGCTCACGCTGGACTATATCGGGGCCCACGCGCAGCCGCAGGGAGGACAGATCCGCCTGTACGTGGTCACGGCACATCGGCCTAGTGGCTGGACCGGGCAGCGCACGTACATCGTGTATACGCAGGCCAGCGGCTGTGTCCAGGACGTCAAGAACTTCTAGCTCCCAGCACACAGACATAATGACGTCATGACGTATAGATGAACGTTTGATAGCGAGAGAGATGGGCACGAGGCGCTTTAGTAGCGTCTCGTACCGAAAGGAAAGAGCAGATGATACGCAGCATCTTTACACCGCGCGCAGAGACGCGGACACCGAGCGAACTCACGCGTGCAGAGCAAGCACCCTTGAGCGAAGCAGAACGTGCCAGCCTGCGGCTGGTTGTCGCCAGGCTTGGCGAGGGCATCGCTGATGATACCTCCCCATTCAGTTCTACGGAACGCCGCCGGCTCCTGTTTATGCGCTGGCTTGGGATACACGGCAAGTTGTCCTTTTAGCAAGCGACGTTCAATGGGGAGAGACTCACGGGAAAGCGAGCAATGACGTTCGGGGACGCTTGCGTTCTCTCGGCGGGGGGAGCCCCCTTCACCCACCTTTCCCACACCCACGACGCCGTTTCCTTGAAGAAATAGAAAGGAAACGCTTCCTCACGTGCCTTGTGAGGGAGTGGATCAAGCGATGGCACACGCAGACTACGACAACAACTTCATCACGCCTACACCAGGCAGAGCAACTTCCCTGGCAGCACCAGGCCAGCATGACCGCACGATGCCCGTCACCAGCCATGCTGCGCTCCCAGGCCGCGTGCGGCAGCTCGCACACCACGAACGCGCCAGGCTGACCAGGGTGAGCAAATTCGTGCTGGTCGGAGGGACAGGGGTACTGGTGAACAGCCTGGCGCTGTTCATGCTCTTCCAGTGGGCACATCTGCCCCTGGTGGTTGCCTCGGCCCTGGCTGCCGAACTGGGCATCGTCAACAACTTTTACTGGAATGACCGCTGGACGTTCAGGCGCACACGGCTCTCCTTGCGTCGCTTCGCCCAGTTCAACCTGGTGTCGCTCGCTGGCCTGGTCATCACCACGGGCACCTTGTGGATCCTGGCCGATCACCTGGGTCTGTACTACCTGGCAGCCAATCTGCTGGGCATCGCCCTGGCGACGGCCTGGAACTTCGCGATGAACTCGTGGTGGACCTGGGGAGGTGCGCGATGAACCTAGTCTTTGCTGTGCTCGCTGCTGGTCATGCCTTGAAGGATCTCCTGCTCGCCGGGGCGGTGGTGCTGTCCATCCTGCTGACCATTCAGTCGGTCTATACGCTGTACATCATGCTCTATACGTGGGATCGGCCCGAGGCTTACCAGAAGGCGAAAGCGCCCGAACGCTTTCTGCCGCCGCAGAAGTCCTTCACGGTGATGCTGCCCGCCCGCCACGAAGAGGACGTCATCCAGTCGACTATCGAGCGCGTGATACGCGCCAACTACCCGCTGTCCCTGCTGGAGGTGGTAGTGATCTGCTCGATCGACGATACCGGGACCATCGCCAAGGCCCAGCAGAAGATCGCGCAGTTGCATCGCAAAGGCGTCGACAACGTGCGCGTGGTCGCCTTCAAGAACAAGCCCATCAACAAGCCCCATGGTCTCAACGTGGGCTTGCGCACCACGCGCAACGAGATAGTGACCATTTTCGATGCCGAAGACGACATCCACCCGGACATCTTCAATGTGGTCAACACGGTCATGCTGGAAGAGTATGTGCCGGTGCTCCAATGCGGGGTGCAGCTCATGAACTACCAGTCCAAGTGGTACTCGGCCCTTAACGTGCTCGAATACTTCTTCTGGTTCAAGAGCAGGCTGCACTACCATGCGCACCTGGGCATGACCCCGCTGGGCGGCAACACGGTGTTCTTCACCCGGCAGGTGCTCCAACGCGTGGGTGGCTGGGATGAGCACGACCTGACCGAGGATGCCGATATTGGCATCCGCATCAGCCTGCTGGGCGAGCCAATCCGCGTCGTGTATGACGACCGCTACGTCACACGCGAGGAGACGCCGCCCACCCTGAGCCAGTTCATCAAGCAGCGCACGCGCTGGAGCCAGGGATTCTTGCAGACGCTGCTCAAAGGCGAGTGGAAGCAGCTACCCAAGCTGGGGCAGAGAATCATGGCGATCTACACACTGGGGTTTCCCATCGTCCAGGCCGTGCTGGGACTCTATATGTTGGTCTCGCTGCTCATGATGTTCACCCTGAAAATCCCGGTGCTCATCGCCATCACGCTGGATCTGCCGTTCTACCTGCTGGTAGCCCACTTCACCCTAACCGTCATCGGGCTCTATGAGTTTACCAATGCACACGGCTTAAAACCGACGTGGAAGACGCTGCTGGTGATGGCACTTGGCTACCTGCCCTATCAATGGGTACTGGCGTATGCTTCTGTGCGCGCGACGCTGCGGCAGCTGCGCGGTATCAATAACTGGGAGAAGACCCAGCATATCGGCGCTCACCGGCAGGCCGGGGCGCTTGAAGCGACTGTATCGCCCAGCTAAGGAAGGAGGTAGAGATGCGCGTTATTCCAGATGACACCATAGCCGCCCAACGCCCCAGAGGGGGAGGCCAGAGCGGGCTGCGTGAGCGCGGTCAAGCTGCACCGCCTTCCCAGCAGCCAGCAGCCGCTCCCGGCACCCGCTCGGTCGGGCTCGCACGTGTCCTGCTGCTGGTCTCGCTGCTCACCGGGGCGATCTCGCATGGTTACCACCTGTTCCTCTACCCGCTCTACATCACGGACGAGGGCATCTACATGCAGCAGGCGTGGTCGGTGCTGCGCGAGGGGCGGCTGTCCCCTTACACCTACTTTTATGACCATGCGCCCGCCGGCTGGCTGATGATCGCCGGCTGGGTGAGCGTGCTCCCCCACCAGTTCGAGGCCTTTGGCAATGCCATCAACACCGGGCGCGTGCTGATGCTGCTGGTGCACATCGCGAGCACGTTCTTGCTGTTCCAGATCGCCCGTCGCCTCTCGGGGAGCCTTATCGCAGCAGTCGTAGCCACCTTTTTCTTCAACCTGTCGCCGCTGGCCATCTACTACCAGCGCCAGGTGCTGCTGGACAACCTGATGGTCTTCTGGCTGCTCGTGAGCCTCTACCTGGCCACCAGTAACGATCGACGCGTTCTCACCCCGCTCTTGAGCGGCCTGGCCCTGGGCATCAGCGTGGTCACCAAGGAGAACGCCATCTTCTTCGTGCCCGTCGTTGCCTACTTGCTTTACGGTAATATTCGCCAGCGACGCAATTATCGCTTTGCCCTGAGCTTCTGGCTCTACATGTCGCTGTCGATCGTTTCGCTGTACTTCTTATATGCCGTGCTCAAAAACGAGCTGTTGCCGGCGCATTTGAACTTCAATCTCAACCAGCCGCCAGCCGAACACGTGGCCCTGCTCTACACTATCTGGCAGCAGGTGCACCGCTCGCAGGGCAGCATCCTGGACCCGCACGCCCTGTTCTGGACGTTTTCGCTGGGCGCGTGGCTGCCCAAGGACACCTTTCTGCTGGTTGCCGGCATGGGGGCCTCGCTGGTCAATCTCTTCACTGGCTGGCGCGACCGCAGAAAGCATCGAGGAGAGCTGGTCGCCGCGTTGCTCGCCCTCAGCTACACCTTCTACCTGGTGCGCGGCAGCGTGATGCTCGAATTCTACGTGGTGCCCCTTGTGCCTTTCCTGGCCCTGAACATCGGCCTACTGCTGAGCCGGATCCTACATTTCATACCCGAGCGCCGCGGCACGCGTATCCTGCTGGCCTTCGGCCGCACCCTCAGCCTGGCCGCGTTCTTCGGCGTGCTCGTGCTACCCATGGGAGGCTATGTGCTGGTGCATGACGAATTCGGCAAGGTGGTGCCGCACGACCTGTATAAACTGCCACTGACGCCGCTGCAAGCGCAGCAACTGGCGTTCATCCGCGCACACATCCCGCCCAATTCCCGCATCGTCATGGACGACGACATGTGGGTGCAGCTGCACGATGTGCGCCCCTATTATCCGTTCGCTCATTCTCACTGGAAGGCCTCGTCTGACCCTGCTGTGCGCGACAAGCTCTTCGCCAGAAACTGGCGCAACATCGACTACATTGTGATGTCCAACAAGATGCTCATCGCCATGCAACAAAACAATACTGATGGGGGCGAGAACTACATTCTGGAGGCGCTCAGGCACAGCAAGCCGATCTGGCAGTTGACACATGGCGGTATCAGTCTCGCCATTTATCAGGTTCAGAAGTAAGCAACTAGACCATAAGGAGGAAATGTCATGAACGACAATCCGCATGTTCCTGTCAACCAGAACGGACCGCAGGAAGAAGATGAATATGAAGTCCTGCCCATTCTAGCAGAGCAGGACGAACCGCTGCAAGTAGTCGACGATGAAGCCCTGCCTCCACCGGCAGCGCAGGAGCCACCGCGTAGAGGAGCTACACCGGCAGCGTATGAGCCGCCGCGTGGAGCACCCACCCAGGCAGCGCAGGAGCCGCCGCGTGGAGCACCCACCCAGGCAGCGTATGAGCCACCGCGTGGAGTACCCACCCAGGCAGCGTATGAGCCACCGCCTCCACCGGTGCGCAGCCGCCCCCCACGTCCACGCCGCAGGAACCGGGGGAAGCGGGTGCTGGTCGGGCTCGCCGGCCTCGTGGTCATCGCAGTCGTGTACGGCATGTTCAACCCATCCGCCTGGCAGGGGATCATAAATAGCAGGGTCAGCGGTTCGCACCACCAGAGTACGCCTGCTCCGACCAGCACGCCGCTGCCGACTATCACGCCGACGGTGTCGTCCATCGTTACCTCCAAGACGCTGATCCTGCTCAACCCGAGCATGGTGCGCCAGGGCTCGAGTATGGGGGTGACCGGCACCGGCTTTGACGCGCACGCCACGGTCGACGTGTTCGTCAAGCAGCGGCAGTCGGACCCCGGGCAATTACTCAACTTCGTCCATGCCGATAAGCATGGCACCTTCTATGACAATCTCACCGTGCCAAACAGCTTGAGTTCGGGCACGTTCTTCATCGAGGCGCGCGAGCGAGGCAGCACCAAGAAGGTAGCGCTGGCCGCAGGCGTGGTTGCCGGCGGCGCTCCCCAACTCAAGTTAAGCGCCCAGGTGGGTAAGCCGGGCGACATGATCGCGGCGTCTCTCCACGGATTCAGTCCCGGTGAGCAGATCAAGGTCTACTGGAATACGATGAGCGGCCAGCCGGTCGCCACGCTGCAAGCGGACGGCGGTGGGAGCATTGGCCAGGCCCCGGTGCAGGTGCCCTTTGGGGCCGCAGGCATCAACACCTTCCTGTTTGTGGGCGCCAAAAGCCAGTCGCTGGTGGCTGCCACGTTCTACCTGCTGTCGTTGTATCCGACGGTCAAACTCTCCAGCTATTCCATCCGCGCCGACAGCCAGCTCAACTTCTCGGGAGTAGGCTTTGGCCCCGGAGAACGGGTGCTGGTCTACATGAATAGCGACGCTGGGCAGCCCATCGCGGTCATCCAAACGACACAGCACGGCACGTTCAGCAATGCCCCGGGCTTCGTCATTCCCTTTTCCTTAAAAGGGCGGCAAACACTGATCTTCCTGGGGGAAGAAAGCCGCTCCACGGTGTCGGTGCGCTGGACGGTGCAGCCCTACATGCCCAATGCGCAGGCCAGTACCTATGGGGGCCTGCCAGGCACGACCATATCGTTTTATGCCAGCGGCTTTGCGCACCAGGAGGTGGTGCATGTGTACCTGGGGGGTGGCTCGGGCGGTGGGGGCACGCTGGTGAGCTGCTTCAGCACCGATAACAAGGGCAATGCAGCAGCGGCCGGGTCGTATGTGATCCCAGGCAACGCCCAGGGGAAGCTGGGGTTCGCGCTGATCGGCAGCAAGAGTGGGGGCAGGGCTAGCGCAACCCTGACGGTGTCAGCGGCGCCATCTCCGGTGCAGGTGCCGCCACAGCCTCCGTTCACCTGCCCCTTGGACGGTGCGACGAAATAGGGCTGCGAGCGTGTGATGGAACCATGCAGTCCTGCTCACAAGACTGCGGAAAGAGATAAAGGAAAAAACAATGCACATGAATGGGAAAACCCGGCTCACAGCAGGGGAAATCAGTGCCTTGACCGAAAAGGCACCTGTGAAGGCGGAGCACGAGCTCAGGGAGAACCTGGTCATCATCCCCACGTACAATGAAGCCATCAACCTGAAGCTGCTGGTGCCCAGCGTCCTCGAAAAGGGGCCGTTCGATGTGCTCATTGTGGACGACAACTCGCCGGACGGGACCGGCGAGGTGGCGGAGACGCTCGCCAAGTGCTTTGCTGGCCGAGTGGAGGTGCTGCACCGGTCCGGCAAGCTGGGCCTGGGCACCGCCTACCTGGCGGGCTTCCGCTACGCCCTAACGATGGGCTACCAGCAGGTCTTTACCATGGACGCCGACTTCTCGCATGACCCGAGGCAGCTGCCGGCCCTACGAATGGCCCTGGATGAAGCCGACGTGGTGCTCGGCTCGCGCTACGTGCCTGGAGGCGGCAGCCTGCGCTGGCCGCTGTGGCGCCGCCTCCTCAGTCGTGGCGGCTCGATCTATGCCCGGCTGATGCTGGGCCTGCCCATCCACGACCTGACCGGTGGCTTTAAGGGCTTTCGCCGCCAGGTGCTGGAGGCGCTGATCTCAGAACTGAACACGATACGTTCCAACGGCTACGCCTTCCAGATCGAAGTGACGTATCTCTGTGCACGTCACGGCTTCCAGATCAAGGAGGTCCCCATCCTCTTTGAAGACCGCGTGGTAGGGCAGTCCAAGATGAACCGGCGCATCGTCACCGAGGCCCTGTGGGTCGTGGGGGCTCTACGCCTGAGCCAGGGGTCAGCGCGAATCCACAGAGATACCCAGTCACGCGCCCGGCTCGTGAGACAACGCTTGCTGGTAGTGACCCTGGCGCTGGTATTCTTCCTCATCTTGTTGGGGTCAGTCACTCTTGTTCCTCAATGGGTCTTGCCGCTGGTGCATAGAGGAGCAATGCAATCGGCATCCATCAGCCATACGCGTCCTGCTTCACTCGCCGGTCGCCGATCGATGCCCCCTCCACCAGCCTCACGCGTCACAGCACGCGTACGGACCGCCTCCCTCCAACTGCAGGGAACGGATCTGACGCCCAATGTCTCGCTTCACTTCGTAGGCTCTGGCTTTCTGCCAGGGGAAGCGCTGGTGGCGACGATCGAGGATGCACGGGGGCATCTGGAGGCGCAGCTTGTTCCCCTCAGCGCGGACCATGCCGGGCGGCTCAGCGCGGCCATGGAGGCGATTCCCGCGGACCTGGCGCCCGGTACCCACACGCTGCTAGTGCGAGGGCAGAGCAGTCATCGCGTGGGGCAAGCCAGGTTCCAGTTGCACTTGATCCCGCCCACTGTGACGCTGAACGCCTATTCGGTCAAGCCCGGGCAGGACTTCGGCTTCGCGGGCGGCGGCTTTCTGTCCAACGAAGTCGTGGAGGTGCGCCTGGGCAGTCTGCAGGGCGAACGCCTGGCTGCGGTGAGGGCGAACGCCGGGGGCAACGTGGCCGGGCGCACCACAATTCCGCCCATGCCGGAGGGCAACTATACACTCTTCTTCGTGGGACGTCAGAGCCAGACACCGACATCGGTTGGCTTCAGCGTCCAGGGATTCCACCCCTGGGTCACTTTGGACACCTATGCGCTGTCTTCCCATACGCGCCTGGGGTTCACCGGGGCAGACTTCGCTCCCAACGAAGAAGTGCTGGTATACCTCAACCAGCGAGAAGGTAATCCCGTGATGCGTATTCAGGCTGATGCCCTCGGTAGGTTGGCGGCGCCAGCAGCCTTGGGGGTAGGGAAGCTCAGCGGGGAGAATACGCTAAGCTTCGTAGGTCAGGAGAGTAGGGCAGTGGTCACCACCACTTTCACAGTGGTGTCCTAAGCGGGGAGGAGGGTAGCCCCGACCTCCCCGGTGCTCCAATTAGCCGTCGCAGCAAGCAGGGAAAATACAAGATGACCCGGCAGGACGAGCAACACGACAACGCCTGTGGAGTCGAATGAGAAGGGACGATGCTCTGCCAGGCATACACCCTGCAGAAAGGAAAAAAGTCAATGGATACATCTAGCTTCATAGCAAAGATGCGGAGAGGAGTGTTCGTGCAGGCAGGCCTGCCATCCGGAGGTGAACAAGCCAGGTCGCTACCAGCCCGGATACAAAGACGCATTCACCTTGCGACTGACGAAGAAGCATTGCAACACAGCGCTAACGAGGGAGAACGCCAGTGGCCATTGCCTTCGGCTCCCTCATCATCTCCGTATCCGGGGCGCGATGAACCGATGATAGGGATGCCAGCAGGCAAGCCGGGGCAGGGGCAGATGGATATGGAGGGGCCCCTGTCTCTTTCTGGGGCGCAGCAGCGCAACGATGACAATCTGATCCTGACAGTGGGGACACTCTCGCATCCTGGGATCACACGCCAACACAAGCCGAACGAGGACAGTCTCTTTGCTATGCAGGGGATACGAACCCACAGTTCACCACCACAACCGTTTGGGTTGTTCATCGTGGCAGACGGTATGGGCGGGCATGCGCACGGACAGGAGGCCAGTCGCCTGGCCGTTCAAACGATAATCGAGCGGGTGTTGCCAAAACTATGCGGGAGCAGCGAACTCAACGATGCAGAGTTCAGGCAACTGCTCGTTGATGGAGTGCAGGCGGCTCATCAGGCCGTCCATCAGCGGAACATGGAGCAGGGCACGGCGATGGGCACCACCATGACCGCTGCCCTGGTCGTGGGTGCAACTGCCTACCTGGTCAACGTGGGTGACTCTCGTATCTACCTGTACAGGGAATCCAACGGGCTGCGCAAGCTCACAAACGATCATTCGGTGGCGGCGTGGTTTGCCGAGGCCAGCCTCATCCAGCCTGCCGACGTCTATGCCCATCCCCAGCGCAACCAGCTCTATCGCAGCCTGGGCCACGACCCATCGCTTATCGTCGATGCTTTCATCGAGCCCCTGCAGCCGGACGATATCTTGTTGCTGTGCTCTGATGGGTTGTGGGCAATGGTGCGAGATTCACGCATGCAGCAGATCCTGAGCAGTGTCCCTGAGACGTCATTGCTCGGTCGGGCGTTGCTGGAAGCGGCCTTGCAGGGCGGAGGCGCAGACAACATCAGCCTGATCGTGGTCCGGGCCACCAGGACCGTTGGGGATGGAGTGACGCCCAGCGCTTTCCAAGCCGGTGACAGAAGCGATGCCGGATATGGGAGAACGTTCCCTGAGCAGCAGACGCACTAATCAAGAGGGAGAGAGTTACATTATGACACTGCACGTCAACGCCAACTTTTCACAGATCATCGCCCCGCGCACCTGGAAGCCATTTCCCGCGGGAGAGCAGAGGGACTCCCTGAGTGATCTGTTACAGGAGACGTGGAGCATCCTGTGCTCGACGCGTGTTCAGCGGGCGCTGGCGTGGCTGATCGCGCTCGTGCTCATCGCCGTGGATATCGCGCTCGTCGGCCAGCATGCCCTCGTCCGCTACCAGACCTACCACGCTGACGCTTTCGACCTGGGCAACTTCGATCAGGCCGTCTGGAATACCCTGCATGGCCATCCCCTGCGCTTCACCAATCAGGGCACAGATTGGTTTGGCCCGCCAACGCGCCTGGGCGTGCATGTCGAGCCCATCCTGTTCCTGATCGCGCCGCTGTATCTGCTCCACAGCGGTCCTGAGACGCTGCTGCTGCTGCAAACCCTGGCCCTGGCACTGGGTGGGATTCCCCTTTTGCTACTGGGACTGCGTCGCCTGCCTGAGCTGCCGCTGCTGGCTGCCGCTTTCGTGGGGGCCTACCTCACGACGCCTGAAATCCTGGGCGAAGCCCTGTGGGATTTTCATAGTGTAACACTGGCGACCCCGCTGCTCCTTTTGGCCTTGTGGGCGCTGGATGCGCGGCGCTACCGCTGGTTTGTCGTCGCGGTCGTGCTCGCTGCCATTTGTAAAGAAGAGGTCGCGCTTTCGCTGGTCCCGCTTGGCTTCTTCATCGCTTTCTGGCAGGGGCATCCACGCCTGGGTGTTGCTGTCTCGCTGCTATCAACCGCATGGGTCGCGCTCTGCTTTCTGGTCATTTTGCCACACTTCAACGGCCATCCTGCAGGCATGAACAATTTCTGGTATCGCTATGCCTGGCTCGGCGATTCCCCGAACGCGGCAGTGCACCACGTGCTCACGCAGCCGTCGCTGCTCTTCTCGCCGCTGCTGGACCCCGCCAGGCGCGGCTACCTGGCGATGCTGCTGCGGACCGGTGGAGGCTTGGGCCTCTTCGCACCCGTACTCTGGCTTTCCGCCTTGCCAGACATCGTCATCAACGCCCTGAGTGCTCACCAGGAGCAGTATAGCGGCTTCTACCAGTACAATGCCGTGATTCTGCCCTACCTGATGGTGGCCGCCATCTACGGCACAGCGGCGCTCTACCATGCCAGGAGGCGCGTCGAAGCGGGCACGAATAGAGGAGCGATACCTGAGGGCGATGCACACCACACCACGCGACCTATGCGCGCGCGGCGCCTGCTCCAGCCCATCAGTGACCGCTGGCAGGCAGCCCTGGGGCATCTCCCCATACGTTCGCAGTGGATCGGATTGCTGGTCATCGCGTGGTTGCTCGCGTCCAGTTTCTGGAATATCGCGGCTACGAGCGCGCGCGTGCGGCCATTCTGGATGGTGGGCAGTCATCCCAATCCACAGGAGGCGCAGATCAATGCCTTGCTGGCCCGCGTGCCGCCCACTGCCTCCGTAGCAGCAACGGATACGCTCAATCCGCATCTGAGCGATCGCTATACGCTCTTCCTGCTGCCGGATCCGCAGTCCTATATGGCGGACTATGTGGCCATCGATGTGTCCGCTGACGTATCCACCAACCGGCCAGCCGACCAAGAGATGTATGAAGCGATGCTGACCTCCGGCAACTACCTTATCATCGGGACAGCAGGCCAGGTTGTGCTCTTACAACGGCTCAGTCTCTCGATTCCCGCGTTGCGTGCGCCAACACCTGCGACCGAGCAGGTCCATCCGCAGCCTGTTCAGGGCAGCGGTACACCTAACACACGGAGGTGAAACCACGCAATGGAACGTGATGGAGGGCCGAGACCCAGCGAGAGGAGGATTGTTATGACCAAGTATGCTGACGAGAGTAGGAAAGGGGCGTTGCTTCTCGCGGCAATCGACGAGGCCGATCACTGTTGCACATACAGCGTTGATCGTCTCGCCTCTGTCACCAACATGATCCATTTGTTCGACCGACAGCTGAAGAAGAAACAGCCTCCTTTGCCATTGGAGAGGAATACGCCACAGGGGCAAGGAGGACCGAACGACGTGAAAGCCACTTCTGCAGAGGAGCGTGTGAACGTCGGTCAGAAACGAGAGGTGCTGCATGCAGCAACAAGTCCATTTTTCCAATCCACCGCCAACGGTGACTGATCGGGTCTTAGTGCGGCAAACGCTGGCAGGCGACGAAAGGGCTTTTGAGATCCTGGTGCGCCGGTACCACGTACCGGTCTTCCATTTCATTCGTCGCTATGTCCCTGACTACGACCAGGCCTGGGATGTGTTCCAACGGGTCTTGCTCAAACTCTCCACTTCCCTGCCAACCCTGTGCACGGGAGGAGAACAGCTGGGTCCCTGGCTCTTCTGCGTGGCCCGCAACTGCTGTATCGATGAACTGCGCAAGAGGCGCATAGTCCGCTTTTCTGAGCTGAGGTGGGAAGCTGAAGAGGATGTGGAGGAACTCTCACAACTGGCATCCCTGGTCGACCCCGATCCATCTCCAGAGGAAATGGTGGAGCACCACGAAGTGCAGCGTGCACTGCGCGAGGCGATTGACGGGTTACCGCCCAGGTTGCGCCCGGTGGTGCTCTTGCGCTATATGGACCAACTGAGCTTCTCCGAGATCGGACAGCGGCTCAAGATGCCAGCCAGCACCGTGAAAGCCTACTTTTACCGTGCGCGCCCGCTGCTGCGTGCCACCCTCACGGCGCAAGAGCAAGCGGATCCTCCCGCTGAGGAGCACGAGGAGGGTCGCCTGTCCAGGAAGCAAGCATGACTGCATGGGGCAGCGTGCCGCAGCACAGTTTCCGGCGCATGCCTGCCCATACCAGGGCGCAGGCGTGTCGAATGAACGCTTGCCCCCCGGCAGGCATACATATAGAGGAAACGTGGGGACGCAAGGAACGAGATCGTCGTGTGTCGCACGATAGGACGCTTTGTTTGCCACGATGAACGGAGATCGAACAATGGAATCATGGACTATTGGCTATATACACCATACGAGAGGTGGCTCCACAAGATGCAGATAAAGAGGAAGGAGTAATACGAATGAACTCCTCAAGCCAGCTTAGACCATATAAGACAACGCAACAATTCCGCGTCTTTTCATTACCGGGAGTGTTGCCAGCAGGGCATGTGTTAGTGTTGAATACCCATCCTTATAGCCTGTCTACCTTCGTCCTCACCCAACTGTCACCAGAGGAGTATGGCCTGGTGGCACAAGAAGTGGTGACGGAACTCGAGATGTATGTGCTGGTAGCCCTGCTCGAGGCCTATCCCCACTATTGTCCCTACGAGGTGCTGCAGGCGGCCGTTACCGATGAGGTGATCAGTCACGCGCGCGCAACCGTGTATCGCGCGGTCGAGCGCAGAACGCTGGACCGCGCCATGAAGCCCGTCAGGAATATCCTGTCGCGTTGCAGGGCAAAGCTACACACATTCGGCATTGATATTCGCTCTCTGCATTTCGTCATACTATGTTTGTCAATCATCAAATGATAAACCTCTATTCTGGCAAATAGTGTTAGCTGGTCGTGTGGGTATTGTGCGCAAGAAGGAAGGAACACTGTGATTAGTACAATGCATACTGAATCTGAAACTGCCAGTTTCTCTGGCCGAATCCTCAAAGAAAGCGTCTCCTTGATGTACCGTTGCTACTTGCGGGTCTGGGGATATGCTGCGAAGCCGAGAGATCATATGCTTAATCAACTGCATGAAAAAGCCTGGGTGGCGATCCGGCATCGTTACGTTCAGACATACCGGGGGGTGTTGCTGTTTGCCGATGACCAGGGAGTAACGGCAATGATAGACTCACACACCTGGCAGTATATTGAGGCATCGCCAGATAAGCTTCTTTTCCTCCCGACCATTGAAGAGGCAAAATTGTTCATTGATACACGGGTGTAGGCATACTCATTCCTCCACTGCGATGGGCATGATGAGAAGCAGTAGGAAGCTCCTCAGATCAAAAAAGCATGCAGCCGCTTACTCATCTAGCCACTCCTGGAGGCCCACCACATCAAGCACGGTTCAATTCCACTACATCCGCCCGCTGGAACTCGTTAAGAACCCTGGTAACTGACTCCCGCTACGCTCCGATCATATCCCCGAGTTCCTGATGGTTGATCAGCGCGGCTTCACCATTCTGCTCAATCGCGGGAGCACGCGGGCAACCCGCGCCGGAACGCTCCGAATTGCCGATGTTCCTCTCATGGCTGGCACACCAGGTGAGCAGGATCAGGAAAGCCGCGGGATCCGACGCGATATGGGCTGGGTCCTCCTTACAGGTCCAACTTGCCGGTGAGAACAAGGAGCCTGAGGAACTCCCACTGGCTCACCAGCTCGACGCGGTCACTGCCCCCCGTTTGGTACCACTGCTGGAGCCAGAGCAGTGAAACGATTTCCTCAGAGGTAAAGCCCCTTTGGGCGAGTCTTTCTGGATCTGAATGTACCGCCATTTCACCCTGTTTTTTCCCATGGATATATGTATCCATTATCATATCCTTTCCATTAGAGAGGTCATATAATAAGGGAGTGTCAATCCGCTCGGAGGCCGACCGCATACGATACTCCTCGTATGTTGCCGGATGGCCTTGTAAAGCAATCTCAAAACACGTCTCACACAGTTTCTGAGACGCCAGAACCGCGGCGCTATCCACAAAAGGCCATGCTGTAAGGAACGTTTCATACCAATCGGTTTCATGCCGCCTGATAGCAAGAAAACCAAACAGCAAGAAAACCAATCCGAGCAGTACCTGGAGAACAATAGCGATAATGTTCATTAGGAACGCTCCTTCTACTTACACTGCACCTCATCAGACGATATACCGACCTCTCTAATGCTAGTATGACAAGGAAACGTCACAAAAGCGCCATGAGCAGCGTCATGAACGGGAAATATTCCACATGAAATTACATGTCTGCAATTAAGAAGATGGTGCGTGGAGGCAATGCTTGTGTTTGCCCTCAAACGAGCTCACCCGGTA
>WNGJ01000852.1_pt1 | contig 45101 bp, 40 predicted proteins | sample 5400611 | NCBI WGS metagenome assembly WNGJ01 (sample SAMN13153375, study PRJNA577476) | soil metagenome | isolation source: 40 cm soil or saprolite under Garry oak tree replicate 1 | place: USA:California | collected 2016-06-15
GCCTGCGGTACCCAGGGCGGCGGTGCGGCGAGCCCGCCGTACCACGCGCCGAAGTAGCCGCCGGCGCCGAGCCCGGCGAAGAACAGGAGGCCCGGAATCGTCACGAGCCACGCGATCGCGCCGTGGAGCATGGCGGTGTCGGCCCGTCGCGTACCGGTAACCCGCGCGGCAACCCAACCGCCGAGGACGAACGAGAGGAACGAGCCGAATACGCTGAAGACGAGCGTGATCAGCCGGAACTCGTGCCAGCTCGCGAAGCGCTGGCCGATCTGGTGCGCGCCGAGCGCGATCGCCGTCAGACCGAACACCAGTAACAGGGCCAGCGCCGACAACGCGCCGACGAAGACCCCGCTCCAGGACACGTACCAGGGCAGAAATCCCTCGTCCGGCTCTATCGCGACCACTTCCTCGACCTCAAGTCTTGCCATTGGCTTTTCCTTCGGGTGCCCTCGGCTCACGCTCCCAGTACTTCGCACGGCCGAGGTGGGTGTACAGCCGCTCCTCGTGCTCGCGAGCCAGCGGGATGCTCGGATCGAACTCTGGGGCGGCCTCGATGTGTCGCTTCGAGAGATCCACGTACACCTTCGACTCTTCCCAGCTCACGCGCTGGATCCATTCCGGCGAGACCAGCACCTTCCGGCCGGGCAACCAGTTCCGCGTGTCCACGATGCTGTAGCGGATCGCCCACGTCTCGTCGTCGATGAGGAAGTCCTCGACGTGGCCGAGGTCTCCGTCCGTCGCCTGGAGGTAATAGCCCATCACGTCGCGGGCGCTCCGCAGATTCGGATTCGCGTTCTCGTGCTCGCGGACGACCATTTCCTCCACTTCCCGGTCGATCGCGGTCGGCTGCGGCGGGACGACGGGCATCGCCGGGTACGCCAGGTCGCCCCAGCGATACGGGCCGACCCAGTAGTAGGGGTAGCCGTAGTACCGCGAGAACTCCACCTCGCGCTGGCGATCGACCGGCCGATCGGTCTCGATCGACGGGCTGTTCTTGATCTGCTCCTTCGTCAAGGACGTTCTGAGCCGCGAGGCCCCGGGGACCGGCTGAAAGGCGAACGGCGAGATCAGCACCTGCCGGCCCGGTAGCCACGTTCCTGTATCGACGACGAGATAGCGAACGGTCCAGGTCCGATCGTCGAAATACAGATCCTGAACGCTGCCGATGTCGCCGTCCATCGCCTCGATCGTGACGCCCTTCAGATCGCCGGCGGTCCTGAGCATGTCGCCCCTCCTTCCCGAGGTCTCATCGACCTCGCGGTCTTCCCGATGCCTTCCCCGGTGCCTCGCGTCGGAACCCCGCCTCGCTATTTCACGCGCGCAGGCAGGCACTCCTGCTCGTGCTTACGCAGCTGTTCCTGCGAGTCGAACTTCCGGCCGCACTGCTGGCACTTGAAGAGCTCCATGGATGTTCTCCCTTCTGCTTCGCTACTTCGTCTTCGGAGCCGGACCGTTGTCCTTCAGGGCGAGCTCCACCGTGACGCTGTCACCCTTCTTCACGTTCTGGAGCGCGGTGGTCGGAAAGTGGAGCAGCATCCGCCGTCCGGCGTCTTGGGAGTTCATTGGCTCTTTTCTCCCTTTTCCTCGTCGACCATCCCCTGGAGGAGCAACGCACATGCCAGCGTACGCCGGTATTACGAAACGATCGAAACCGCGGCACATGTGACCTTCAGACCCGCTCGATCGTGCTTTTTTACTTATGCGTTACTTCGCGGCCGAGCGTTCTTACCGTGTAAATCGTTCACCGCGATGCAGGCGGCGTGTCTCGACGCGGACGATTCCTCATCTCAGCTCGTGTTTTCTGACGCTTCCGCGCGGCGTCCCGCGTGCGCGAGATCGGCACGTGACTTGCGGGATGAGGCCACAGGCTCTCGCCGAGCGAGCGCCCAACAATCAAAAAAATCGCGCTCACCGTGCTGGGTGAACGGATTCGCGAGCTGGTCTGAGCGCGTCACCTATGGGAAGGAAATCACCATGAAATTCCTGAGAACCCTCGTCGTGGTGGCTCTCGCCGCCGGCTGCGCGGTGCAGTCGTCCGGCCAGGCCGATCGGCGTCCGCAGCCGCAGCCGCAGCCGACCGCCGGCACTCCGACACCGTCCAACAAGAAGGTCGATCCCGCGGTCGTCGAACGGCTGCAGCGTGTGATGATCCCGCTCATGGCGAAGATGAACAAGCCGCTCTCGGCGAAGGACGTGAAGGTCGGAATCATGGACGATCCCCACATCAACGCCGCCAGCGCGGGCAGCGGCGAGTTCTACATAACGACCGGCCTTCTGGAGAAGGCGAACGACGACCAGATGCGCGGGGTGCTGGCCCACGAGCTCGCCCACGACGACCTCGGTCACGTCGCCAAGGCCCAGCGCCTCGGCGCCGGCTTGCAGATCGGCATGGTGCTGCTCGACCAGATCATTCCTGGCAGCGGGACGGTCACGCCGATCGCTGGGCAGTTGATCTCGCGCTCGTACAGCCGCAAGGAAGAGTATGAGGCGGACAAGCACGGGGCCGAGATCCTCCAGCGGGCCGGATTCTCCAAGGACGTGATGATCAACACGCTCACGTGGCTCAACGAGACCGAGGGCGGGAGCGGCGGCGGCTTCTTCGCCACGCACCCGGCGACGGGCGATCGGATCGAAGCGCTGAAGAAGGGCTGACGCGAGGCGACGCGCGGCTCCCCCTTGACGGCCGTCCCCTGGCGCACTAGCGTGCTCGCACGTCAGCCACGCGACAGGAGGCCCTAATGGCCAGGGGCGGCTTCAAGGTCATGGACAGCGACATCCACGTCGACGAGCCACACGATCTGTGGGACCGGTATCTGGAGCCCCGGTTCAGGGGCCGCGCGCCGCGCTTCGCGGCGATCGACGGCTCGCACAGCAACGGGTGGCAATTCGAAGGCAAGGTGTTTCCGGCCTTCTTCGACCGCCCGGAGCGCCGCCGGCTCGGCCGGATCCGGCGCGAGAAGGCGCGCGCCCGCCACCTGGCGACGGGCCGCTACAAGGACCCGGCCGAAGACCTGCCGGGTGACGACCCGCGCGCCATGCTCCAAGCGATGGACCGCGAAGGGATCGACCTCGCGATCGTCTTTCGGACACGGGGCGCACACCTGATCGGAGTCGACGGGCTCGAGCCCGACCTCTCGGCGGCGATCTGCCGCGCGTTCAACAACTGGCTGGCCGAGTTCTGCGCGACCGACGGCGCACGACTGAAGCCGGCGGCAATCGTGCCGTTACACGACCCGAAGCTCGCCGTCGAAGAGGCGCGGCGCAGCGTGCGCGAGCTCGGCGCGGTCGCGCTCGTCCTCTCCAATCATCCGGTGAACGGTCGCGCGTGGTACGACCCGGCCTACGAGCCGCTCTGGGCCGAGGCCGAGAGCCTCGGCGTGCCCGTGGCCTTCCACGGGATCCAGATGGCCTACCAGGAGCACCTCGGCCGGCGCTTCATGGACAACTTCGTGATGGCGCATGCCGTCGCCCATCCGCTCGAGCAGATGATGGCGCTCGGCAGCCTCCTGACCGGCGGCGTCTTCGAGCGCTTCCCCGGGCTCAAGGCGGCGTTCCTCGAGGGGAGCTGCAGCTGGGTACCGTGGTGGCTCTGGACCCTGGACGAGCGAGTCGAGAAATTCGGCGACGACGACCGGTTCCATCTGACCATGCGGCCGAGCGAGTACTTCCGGCGCAACTGCTGGGTCTCGGTGGACCCCGACGAGGACGTCGTGCGCCATGCGATCCCGTCCATGGGCGACGACAACATCGTCATCTCCACCGACTGGCCGCACGACGACTCGGCCTATCCGCACGCGATCGAGACGTTCCTCGGCCTCGAAGGCGTGAGCGAGACGACCAAGCGCAAGATTCTCTGGGACAATTGCGCGCGCCTGTACGGGCTCGGCTAGGGTCGAGGTCCACGGCGAATCAGGCGGCGTCCTCTCGGGCGCTTTTCCCGACGGCAGTCCGCAGGCCCATCAACACGCAGATCGCGGGCAGCACGAGTAGGGTGAGGGCCGTCGACGAGATGAGGCCGCCGATCACGACGCGCGCCAGCGGCCTCTGGATTTCCGAGCCGATCCCCTGCGAGAGCGCGGCCGGCAGGAAGCCGATCACCGCCACGATGGCCGAGACGACGATAGCCCTGAACCGGATCTCGCATCCGCTGACGATCGCCTCAGGCAGCGCCAGCCCCTCCGACTGCGCCTGCCGAATCGATGTGACCAGGACCACCCCGTTCAGCACACTGACCCCGAACACCGCGATGTAGCCGACCGCCGCCGAGATGTTGAAGTTCGTGTGCGACAAGTAGAGCGCCATTGTTCCCCCGATCAGCGCGAACGGCAGGTTCAGCATGATCAGTAAGGCGATTGCCACCGACTGGAACGTCCCGAACAGCAGCACGAAGATGATGAAAATCACGAGCGGCACGATGATATAGAGCCGCGCCAGCGCCCGCTGCTGGTCCTCGAAGCGCCCGCTCCACACCATCCGGTAGCCGTCGGCCAGCTTGACGGCCCCTTCCACCTTCCGGACGGCCTCGGCCACGAGCCCGCCCATGTCGCGCTCGCGGACGCTCCACTTGACGGCGATCCGCCGTTGGCTGCCCTCCCGGAGGATCTGGGCCAGACCCTCGGTCTTGACGAACTCGGCCAGTTGGGCAAGTGGGATGCGCTCCCCGCTGGGCGCGCTGATCGTGAGATTTCGGAGGCCGACGAGAGGCTCGCTGTCCTGGGCGAGACGCACGGCGAGATTGAACCGCCGCTCGCCCTCGAAGATTTCGCCGACCACGCGGCCCCGGGTGGCGGCCTCGATGGCGTCCTGGACATCCTGGACGTTGATACCGTAGCGCGCCGCGGCCTTGCGGTCGACCGCGATCTGGAGCTGCGGCTGGCCGACGAGATGATCGTAATCGAGATCCGCCACGCCATGGATTGCGCCGAGCACGCCCGCGACCTCCTTCGCCTTCGCCTCGAGGGTGAAGACGTCGGGCCCGAAGAGCTTGATGCTAAGCTCGCCTTTCACGCCGGCCAGTGCCTCGTCGACGTTGTCCTTGATCGGCTGGGAAAAGTTCATGGTGATCCCCGGCATCCCGATGAGCGCGTCGGCCATGGCGGAGACGAGCTTGTTCTTGTCCTTGATTCGCCACGCCTCACGCGGCTTCAAGCCGATGTAGAACTCGCAGTTGTCCGGGCCATTGGGGTCGGTGCCGTCGTCTGGGGCGCCGAGTTGGGAGACGACGGTACGCACCTCGGGGAACACGAGCAACCGCTCCCGGATCTCACGGACGTACGGGCGGGCGTCTTCCAGCGAGATCCCGACGGGGAACTTGACGCGGAGCCATAGGTCGCCCTCGTCCAGCTCGGGCAGGAACTCTTTGCCGAGGGCCATGAAGGCAAGACAGGAGAGTACGAGCAGGGCCGCCGCGCCGGCCACCGGGAGGAGCGGCCGACGCACGCACCCGGCGAGCAGCCACGCGTACGGCCGCCGCAGCCACCTGAGGAGCGGGCTCTCGTGCTCTCCCGGCGGTCGGCGGAACAGGAAGGTGGCGAGGACCGGGATCAGCGTGAGAGTCAGCGCGAGTGCGCCGATCACCGCCAGCGCGATGGTGACCGCCATCGGCCGAAAGAGCTTGCCCTCGATGCGCTGGAACGTCAGGATCGGCACGTAGACCGTCATGATGATCAAGACGCCGAAGGTGAGCGGCCGCGCCACCTCCGCGGCCGCGTGCTGCACCTCGCGAATGACCTGATCTCCCCTCACCCTGCGCTCGCTGAGGTGCCGCATGATGTTTTCCGTCATGATCACGGCGCCATCCACGATGATCCCGAAGTCGATGGCGCCCAGGGACAGCAAGTTGGCGGGAATGCCGCGCAGATCCATGACCACGAAGGCGAACAAGAGCGAGAGCGGGATGATGACGGCCACGATGAGCGCGGCCCGCACGTTGTAGAGGAAGAGCGAGAGCAGGACGGTCACCAGCAGGGCGCCCTCGACGAGATTTCTCATGACGGTGGCCACCGTCGTCGTCACGAGGTGGTCTCGGCTGTAGTACGGGCTGATCGTCACCCCGGCCGGAAACAGGGGGCGGATCTCGTCGAGCTTCTTCTTGACGCCGGCGAGCACGGCGCCCGGATTCTCGCCCTTCCGCATGAGCACGATGCCCTGCACGAGATCGTCCTCGTGGTCGCGGCCCAGCACCCCGAAGCGGATGGCGTGGCCGATCGCCACCTGCCCGACGTCACGGACCCGGACCGGGGTACCCTTCTGCGCGGCGACCACGATGTTCTCGAGGTCGCCCAGGCTCTGGACCAGGCCGATGCCTCGCACCATGAGGGCGTACTGGCCGTCGCGGATGTAGCTCCCGCCCGCGTTGGCGTTGTTGGCGCTCACGGCGTCGAAGACCTGCTTGAGCGTGAGGTTGTACGCCCGAAGCCGCGAGGGCTCGACCGTGATCTGGTACTGTTTGAGACCGCCGCCCCAGGAGACGACGTCCACGACCCCGGGCACGCTGCGGAACTCCCGCTCGAGCACCCAATCTTGAAGCGCCTTGTCGGCCGGGATCTCGGCCTGGGCGATGCGTTCCAGCACTTGCTGGCGTGCCCAGTAATTGTCGGCGCCATCGGCGAAGAGGACCCGAATGTTCGAGAGGCCGAAGTTCGAGAAGGAGCGCAGAAACGTCACGTTGGCGATGCCGTTGAGCTCCTTCTCGAGCTGCAAGGTGATGTGGCGCTCGACCTCCTCGGCGGCGTGGCCCGGCCAGAGCGTGATGACGTCGACCTCCACATCGGCAACGTCGGGATACGCCTCGATCGGCAGGCGAGAAAAGGAGACGATCCCGGCCGCCGTCAAGACCAGCACCATCGCCAGCGTGATGAACCGCTGCTGCAGCGCGAACGCGACGATACGGGAGATCATGTGCGCACCGCTCCCTCCCCTCGCCCGGCGAAGAGGCGTACCGCCGGACGCGCCCATCTTTCAGGAATGGCTCGGGCCGCAGCGACGGCCCTCAGCTATGTGGCCGACGACGCGCGTTAGGCGCGGGGCGGGGCGCGACTGGAGGCGCCGAGCCGCGCGGTGAGCGGCGCGGCTTTGACGTCGATGAGGAGGAGAACGGCGACGACGATCAGGCCCGCGGCTGGCGCCGGCGCCAGGTCGCCGAGCGCCAGGGCGAGGGACATCGCCAGCAAGACGACGTCGTCGTAGTCGGCGTCGTCGTAGAAGCCGCCGATCCATGTCTGGTCCGGCGGGCTCGCGTAGGCCAGCGGGGTCAGCCAGACGAGCGCGACGAGCAGCAGCAGTGCCAGGAACGAACGCCGGGTGTCCGGGCGAGGTCTCACGCGGCCGGCTCCGGAGCCGCCGGAGGCGGCTCACTCTCGGTCCCCCGACCACTCCGGAGCGCGTAGATCGCGGGAAGCACGAGCAGGGTGAGCGCCGTGGACGAGATGAGCCCGCCGATGACGACGCGTGCCAGAGGCCGCTGGATCTCGGCGCCGATCCCCTGCGAGAGCGCGGCCGGCAGGAAGCCGATCACCGCCACGACCGCGGACACGACGATCGGCCGGAACCGGATCTCGCAGCCGCGGGCGATCGCGTCGCGCGGAGCAAATCCCTCCTGCCGCGCCCGGCGGATCGACGATAGCAGGACCACGCCGTTCAGGACGCTCACGCCGAAGACGGCGATGTAGCCGACGGCGGCCGAGATGTTGAAGTTGGTCCGCCAGAAGTAGAGCGCGAGCGTGCCGCCGATCAGGGCGAACGGGAGGTTCAGCATGATCAACAGGGTGTCGCCGACCGACTGAAAGGCGCCGAACAGCAGCACGAAGATGATGAACAGGACCAGCGGCACGATGATGTAGAGCCGCGCCAGCGCCCGCTGCTGGTCCTCGAAGCGGCCGCTCCACACCATCCGATAGCCTTCGGGTAGGCGCACGCTCGCGCCGACCTTCTGCATCGCCTCGGTGACCAGGCTGCCCATGTCGCGATCCCGCACGCTCCACTTGACGGCCAGCCGGCGGACGTTGCCCTCGCGCAAGATCTCGGCGACGCCGTCCGTCTTGATGAACTCCGCCAGCTGCGTGACCGGGATGCGCTCGCCGCTGGGCGCGCTGATGGTGAGGTTCCGGAGACCGGTGATCGGGTCGCCGACCTGGACCAGCCGCACCGCGACGTCGAAGCGCCGCTCGCCCTCGTAGAGCTGGGTCACGACCCGGCCCTTGGTCGCGGCTTCGATCACGTCCTGGATGTCCTGGACGTTGATGCCGAATCGGGCCGCCGCGGCGCGGTCCACGATGATCTGTAGCTGCGGGAGGCCGGCCAGATGATCCCAGTCGAGATCGGTCACCCCCGGCACGTCGCGCAGCACACTCACGATCTCGCGCGCCTTGGCGTCCATCACGAAGATGTCGGGTCCGTAGAGCTTGATGGCCAGCTCGCCCTTGACGCCGGCCAGCGCCTCGTCGACGTTGTCCTTGATCGGCTGGGAGAAGTTCGTGGTGAACCCGGGCATGTCGGCCAGCGCCGTCCGCATCGCCTCGATGAGCTTGTCCTTGTCCGGCGTCGCCCACTCCTCCCGCGGTTTCAGGCCGACGTAGAGCTCGACGTTGTCGGGGCCTTCCGGATCGGTCCCGTCGTCAGGCGCGCCGAGCTGCGAGACGACCACTCGGACCTCGGGAAACTTCAGCAGCCGCTCGCGGATCTCCCGCGTATAGGGGCGAACGCCCTCGACCGAGATCCCGGTCGGGAACTGCGCGCGAACCCAGAGGTCGCCTTCGTCGAGCTCCGGTAGGAATTCCTTGCCGAGGAGCACAAAGACGAACACCGCGACCACCAGGCAACCACTCGCGCACAGCACCGGGATCAGCGGCCGCCCCAGGCACCAGGCGAGCGCCGCCTGGTAGGGCCGGCGCAGCCAGCGCAGTAGCGGGCTCTCGCGCTCCGACGGCGGGCGCCGGAAGACGAGGCTCGAGAGCACCGGGATGACCGTGAGCGTGAGCAGCAGCGAGCCGATGACGGCCAGCGAGATCGTCAGGGCCATTGGCCGGAAGAGCTTCCCCTCGATGCGCTGAAAGGTGAGGATGGGCACGTACACCGTCATGATGATCAGGACGGCGAAGGTCAGCGGCCGGGCCACCTCGACGGCGGCGTCGTGCACCTCGCGGAGGATCTGCGACCCGGTGACCCTTCGCTCGCTCAGGCGGCGCAAGATGTTCTCGGCCATGATGACGGCACCGTCGACGATGATCCCGAAGTCGATCGCGCCGAGCGAGAGCAGGTTCGACGGCACGCCGCGGAGATCCATGAACACGAAGGCGAAGAGAAGCGAGAGGGGGATCGTGAGGGCCACGATGAGCGCCGCCCGTACGTTGTAGAGGAAGAGCGAGAGGAGGACCATCACGAGGCCGGCGCCTTCGATCAGATTGCGCAGCACCGTCGTGACCGTGCGCTTCACCAGGATGTCGCGGCTGTAGTAGGGGCGAAGCTCGACGTCCGGGGGAAGGAGCTTTCCGATCTCCGGGAGCTTGGTCTTCAACGCGTCGACGACCCGTCCGGGATTCTCGCCCTTCCGCATGAGGACGATCCCCTGCACCAGGTCGTCGTCGTGGTCGCGCCCGAGGACGCCGAGCCGGATGGCGTGGCCGATCCCCACCTGCCCGATATCACGGACACGGACCGGCGTCCCCTTCGGCGAGGCGATCACGACGTTCTCGATGTCGCGCGGGCCGCGGAAGAGCCCGATGCCGCGAACCGTCAACGCGTACTGGCCCTGCGGAATGTAGCTGCCGCCGGCGTTCGAGTTGTTGGCGGCCACCGCGTCGAACACCTGCTTGAGGGTGAGGTTGTACCCGCGCAGGCGAGACGGATCGACGTTCACCTGATACTGCTTGGTACCGCCGCCCCAGGAGACGACGTCGGCGACGCCGGGGATCTTGCGGAACTCGCGCTCGAGAACCCAGTTCTGGATCGCCTTCAGCTCGACGAGCGGCACCGTCTTCGACTCCAGGGTGTACCGGAAGATCTCGCCGATGACGCTCGAGAGCGGTCCCAGGGCCGGCTTGGCGTCGGCGGGGAGATCGGCCTGGGTGATGCGTTCCTGCGCCTGCTGGCGAGCCCAGTAGTTGTCCGTACCGTCGGCGAACAGGACCTTGATGTTCGAGAGCCCGAAGAGCGTGTCCGAGCGCAGAAACGTCACGTCGGCGATGCCGTTGAGCTCGTTCTCGAGCGGAACGGTGATGAGCCGCTCGACCTCTTCGGCGGCGTGACCGGGCCAGAGCGTGATCACCTCGACCTTGACGTCGCCGACGTCCGGATAGGCCTCGATCGGCAGCCGGTGGTAGGAGACGATGCCCGCCGCCGTCAGCACCAGGGCGAGGGCCAGCGTGATGAAGCGCTGGTTGAGCGCGAACGCGACGAGCCGGTCGATCACCGCGTCGTGGCCTTCAAGAGGATGCTGCCGGTGCTGACGACGCGGTCATCGAGCCCGAGGCCCGTCGTCACCTCGACGGCGTCGCCGAGGTCCTCGCCCAGAACGACGGGCCGCCGCTCGAGCCGGTCCTTCTCTTTTACGACCAGGACGTAGGTCGAACTCCCCTCCCGATGGACCGCACTTTGCGGGATGGTGAGCGCCCGCGTGGCGCCGGTCGCGATAGCGACGTTGACGAACATCTCGGCCTTGAGCGTCCGACCGCGGTTGACGACGATGGACCGGACCTTGACGGTGCGCGTCTCCTTGTCGACCGTGTCACTGATGTAGCTGACCCGGCCCTCGTAGCGCTCGCCGGGACAGCAGCGGAGCGTGGCGACCATCGGCTGATCGCGCCGGAGCCGCGGCACGTCCGGCTCGTACACGTCCGCCACGACCCACATCGTGCCGAGGTCCGCCACGACGAAGAGGTTGACCGGCGTATCCGACTGGCCGTACGCGACCACCTGCCCAGGCGTCACGTTGCGCTCCACGACGACGCCGCCGCGCGGCGCCTTGACGACGATCGTGGTCGCCGAGTCGGCCCGCGCCGCGATCTCCGCGAGCTGCGCCGGGGAGACGCCGAGCGTCTGCAGGCGCGAGGCCGCCCGTTCCCGCTCGGCGACCGCCTTCCGGGCGTCGTTCTCGGCTTCCCGAAGCTCCTTCTGCGCGACGGCTTGGGCATCGAAGAGCTCGCGGCTCAGCCGGGCCGCGGCGGCCGAGCGCTCGACCTCGGCCACCGCCTTCGCGTAGTCCGTCTTGGCCGCACCGAGATCCGCGCTGTCGATCACGAACAGGCGCGCGCCGGGCTCGACCACATCGCCGGGACGCGCGAAGACCTCGAGCACTCGCCCGGTCGCCGGGGCGTGCACGCGCACGAGCGACTCCTCGTTGAACTGCACTTTCCCGGTCGTGTCGATCATGCGCTGGCGCGTGCGGTACTCGGGGGCGACGACCGCCGGCGTCACGTCGGACGCCGCCGGCGGCTCGGGGCCGCGTTTGGGCGAAGCCGCCGGCGCGGGCGACTCACAGGCGGCGCCCGCCAGCAGGAAGAGCGCGAGGACGACGAGCCGCATCGTCACCCTAGTTCTCCCACGAGCCGCCGACGGCCGCTTCGAGCTGGTACAGCGCGGACCAGAAGTTGCCGATCGCGCGGAGGTGCTCGAGCGCCGTCTCGCGGTAGGTCCGCTGGGCGTCGAGGAAGTCGAGGAGGCTCGCGCCCCCCCGACGGTACGCGAACTCGACGGTCGTACGGGCCTGCTGCGCTTTCGGCAAGTAGGTATCGCGCAGCATGACGACCCGCTCGCGCTGGATCGTCACCGCGGACAGCGCGGTGTCGACCTCGGCGAGCGCCTGGACAGCCGCCGACCGCGTCAGCGCGTCCGACCGTTCCACCTCGGCGCGCGTGCGCGCGATCTCACCCTGATTGCGATCGAAGATCCTGAGTGGGAAGCTGAACCCGAAGCCGATCGTGTTGTCGGGGCCGATCCGCTGGTACTCGATCTGCGGTGTCACGTCCCACCACGCGTTCGCCCGCGCCAGGTTCACGTCGGCACGCGCCTTGTCCCGCGCCGCCCGCGCGGCCTGGAGGTCGGGGCGGTTGGCCAGGGCGCGCTGGCGCAGCTCGTCGCGCTCCAGCGGGATGTCGCGGTAGTCGAGCTCGCCCACGACGTCGAACGAGTCGGCCAGCGCGTCGGGCCCGACGGCCGCCCGCAGGGCGATCTTCGCGGCCTCGATCGCCTGACGCGCGTCGCCGGCGTCACGCTCGAACGCGAAGCGCTGGACCTGCAGGCGAAGCAGCTCGAGCCGGGAAATGTCGCCCTTCTCGGCCCGGATCCGCTGAAGGCGCTCGATGTCGTCGAGCGTCCCGAGGTTCTGCTCGGCGAGGGCGAGCGTCGCCCGGGCGACGAGAACACCGGCGAAGGCGCTCTTGACCTGCGCGATCACCAGTCGCCGGACGTCGTTCAGCTCGTGGCCCGTGGTCCGCGTGGCCGCGCGAGCGCTGTCGATTCTTCGCTGGCGCTTCCCACCGGTCTCGATAGGCTGGGCGAGGATCACCGTGTGCTGCGGCTCGGCCGTGCTGCCGCCCCCGAACTGCTCGGCGCTGTACGACGCGGTGGGGTTGGGCCGAAGCGAGGCCGTGATCTCGTTGGCGCGGACGGCCTCGAGCTCCGCCCCCTTCGCGCGGAGGGTCGGGTTGTGGCGGATCGCGGTGTTGACCGCATCTTCCAGGGTGAGCCGATCCAGACGCTCCTGCGCGTCGGAGACGCGGGTGATCAGGGCGATACCAAGACACACGAGGAGACCGAGACACCTGGGCCTGCTGCGGTACGCGCTGCGCCGCCGAGAAGCCATGCTCATGGCTTCTCGGCCGGACACGGCGGCGCTGGATCCGTCCACGAGCGGTCGACGGCCAAGGTGCCGCGGAGCACGTTGCTCATGCGGCCCGAGCGATCTCCGACCTGGACGTAGTAGTAGTACGTCCCGGAATCGTTCGGGGTGAACCGGGCCTCAATCTCTCCCGCGTGATGGTCACCAGCCGCGGCGACATCGACCGGGAGCGTCCGATAGCCGTGCCAGGCGCTCCGGCCGTACCGTCGAACCCACGCGCATTTTGCGCTCACGATCTCCTCCGTGGCGGTCTCGAGCCGAAACCTCGCGCTGACCGGACAGCCGGCCCGTGTCCCCGACGGCACGAATCGCAGATGCGAGATCCGCGGTCCCTGGACCGACGGCTCGTCCATGTCGACGAGGGGCGCGCATCCAGCGAGGCCGATCGACAGTACGACCGCCGTCGACCATTTAGAGGCGCGCCTCGGCCGGCGGGGCCCCAGCCCCGCGACGGCCTGCAGCGCGCTCCATTGAGAGGCGCGCCTCGGCCGGCGGGGCCCCAGCCCCGCGACGGCCTGCAGACGCGCGCGCAAGGGCCGATGGAACGGATCACGGCTCCTTCTCATTTCATGCTCGAGAAAGGCGATGGGAGTCGCCATCCCGGCCCGCGGGCTGCGAACGCACCGTGCGCGTGACGCGGAACGGGACGACCTCATAACCGCGGGCGATCCCGCGGCCGCGGCGAAGGAACTCTAGAGGGCGGGTGGGGCCCGCGTGGCTGAGGACAAGCGCGGGCGAGCGGGCAGCCGATTCTCAGCGGGGGCGGACACGAGCGCACCGACGAGCACGACAGGCCGTGCGTCATCGGTCGAGTGCGAGTCCGCGGCGCCCAGGCCGGACGTCACTAAAAGGACGACGTCGTCGTAGTCGCCGTTGTCCCAGAATCCGCCGATCCAGTCCGGGTCGGGTGGACTCGCGTGCGCGAGGGCCGCCAGCGACGTCATCGCGGCGACGACGAGGAGTGCGAGCGAGCGCTGCGGAGACATCGGTCATCACTAGCATCGCATCGGCGACGTGTCAAGGCGACCGGGCTGGAGGTCACGTGTGTCGCGCGCGCGTGTTCGGTCGGCGGCGTCGACGCAAGTCGGCTGCGCGGGGGAAGGCGAACGGGGCATGGGTCATGCCACCACCCATGCCCCGTCCTGCCGCGACGACCTAGAAGGACAACCTCACGCGCGCGGCCGCGTAGTAACCGTCATGCTGATCACGCTTCACTGGAACGCCGTTCAGAAGCTCCGACATTTTCAACGCCGGACCTGCCGCCAGGTAGTAACCGGCGAGGTCGAATGCCGTGTTCGCGGCGAAGCGCCAGGTGAACCCTCCATTGACCTCCGTACCGATGTAGCGGGAATCACCCGTGACAAAGCTCTTGTCGCTCACCGCGATCCGGGCGGTACAGCCCGTAGCGCTCGTCCCGTTGGTCAGGGCCGGGCACCCGGTATCCGTATCGACCTTCTCCGCGGCCCACGTCGGAGCCACGACCCCGTAGAGGCTCAGAGCCGGCGTGATGCTGTACGTCGCCCGGAGGGCGGCCTGCATGCGCCCGTAGCGATCGTAGCCGACGTTGGTGTCCATACCCAGGTTCGCCCCGCCGCCGCCGTTGAAGTAGTCGACGCCGAGGCCGAGGATACCCAGCCAGCCACCGCTCCAGTAGCCGGTGTCGAGGTCGAGTGGCTCGTAGTACCGCTTGCTCAGAGACAGGTTGTCGCGAGCCTTGTTACCCGTGCTGTACACACCGCGGGCTTCTAGGAGCAATGGGCCCAGCTGGTAGCTGGCGATGACATCGAACAGCCACGCGGAGGCATCGCCCCGGACCTTGCCGACCGTGCCGTTCGTCCTCAAGGCCTGCGTGTCGTAGTTACCCCACTGATACGAGATCGTGGGATCGAGACCGAACGGTCCGATGCGCAAGCGCCCGTCCAGACCTGCCGTGTAGCGCTCTTCGTGCATGGACGAGTCGCCGGCGGCCGTACCGGGCGCGGCGGCGGCGCTGACGCCGGCGAACGCAGCCGCGCCGTTCATCGAGCCGCCGACCGTCCGGATATTGGACGCGTTCCGCCGGGCGTTGCTCGATGTCAGGCCATCGGCGTGGAACCACGAGAACATCGGCTTGAGGTCGAGCCCTTTGAACGGCGTGACCTCGAGGCTTTCGATGATCGCGTAGTCCTTGCCACGGCTCTGCCGGTTCTGGGAGGTGAAGCCCAACGGGAGACGATTACCGCCCGCGAGCTGATCCTCGACATCCACCCAGGCGAGGTGATTCTTGATGTCCGGGGTGAAGGTCGTGTAGAGATCCAGGCCCGCGAAGTCACCGTTGGCGTAGTAGACCTTGTAGTTGGCGATGGTCGCGAAGGGCTGGCCGCCCGCGCGGGCGACCGTCAGCACCGGGATGAACGGCAGAAGGCTGTCCTTGCCGGTCAGATCGAATTCCGTGTAGATCCACTTGATCTCGAACAGCCCGGCGACGTCCGTGTTGAGGTCCAGACCGCCGCCGGCGGAACCCGCGGCTTTGCAGCCGCCTTGAAAGCCGCAGGCTTGACCGCTGTTGTTGCCCGGGAATCCGCCGTCGTTCGAGCCCGTCTGGCCGTAGTTCAGGTCGAGCTCGATGCCGAGCACGGCCTTGGTCCGCCCGACCGCGAACTCGAAGTCGGGACGGAAGCGCGTCCGGGCGTACCATTCACGATCGTTGTCGCGGCTGAAGTTGCCGTCGTAGAAATTCCGGCCTGCCGCCGTGATCTGGTCGAAGGTCCCGGTGATCGTCACCTTCGGCGCCGGCGGGCCTGCGGGCGCCTGCGCGAAGACCGGCGGAGCCAGCATCGCGAGGATGACGAAGGCGAGTACTGCGGTGATAGGACTTCTCCTCATGACCGCCTCCTCAAGTGGTGGTGAGAAGCATCGAATCTCGTGCCAGCACTCAACGCCGACATCACCAACAACTCCAGAACGAGCACGCGCATCCCAGAGCGATCGCGCACGAGCAGGCGCCCCGACGCCGGTCGCGCGGCGGCCCGCTTCGCGAAGATCTTCTCGAATCGGTCGGCGACGGGACGGAGCATCGGGACTCCTCTCCAAACCCGTCGAAACAACAGCGCGAGTCTAGCGAGCATCGCCTGAAGAATTCATGAATTAGAGGTGAATATTTGTTCAGGATATGCGGATCGCGAGGAGACCCTGTCGGGGCGAGACCTTGCGCGGCCTCGGATGCGCGCGACGTGAAGCAAAATTCAGTCGCGCTTCAGGCGAGCTTCAGCCGCGGCTCCGTACGATACGGCAATGCGCGGTCGACCGCCCGTGTGCGCGAGCTGGCCGGATCGACTCACCAAGACTCCGTGCGCGGTGACCTTGTCGATGAGTCTCGGCGACTTCATCGAAGTCGTCGAGCAGAACCGCCAGGCGTTGCCGGCACAGCGGCTCAGCCCGCGAGATCTGAACGGCACCCACGTCCGAATGGCCGAGCCGCCCGATCGCGAGACGAACGGCTCGGCGCCGTCACCGTTCCACTTCCCCCTGGAGCTGACGGAGCCGGGACCCATCGCGCTGCCGCCGATTCCGCAAGAGGGTCGAGGGCGGCCGGCGGGGCTGACGAATTCGCGGGCTCGAAAGATCATCACGGTTGCGTGCACCGGGGCGAGCATCCCCGTCTGCGCGACGGCCGGCGGCGTGACCCCGAACACGCTGAAGAGCTGGCTCAGGCGGAAGGATCACGAGGCGTTCCTCACCTTCCAGCGGTACTTCGACGAAGCCGTGACCTATGCGACCCTCGCGGCCTTGAAGGCGATCATGGAAGGGGTGGCTTCGGACCCCAAGCACGCGTTCGAGTTTCTCGCCCGCCGTTACCCAGACCACTGGAGTAAGGTCGTCAGCTAGGATTCTGTCGGTGCGCAGCAACGACGGCGCTCCGGCCTCGGGGGCGAAGCCTGAATTTTTCTTCATATCGCGCCGAAGGTTGCCAGCTTCGCTACGATAGGTGCGATGCGCGTTCTTTTGATCGAGGACGACCGTAAGGCGGCGAAGCTCCTCGCCAAGGGCTTCCAGGAGGAGGGATTCGTCGTCGACGTCGCCCAGACGGGCGAGGCTGGCGAGGAGCAAGCCGCCGTGAACGAGTACGACGTGATCGTGCTCGACTGGCTCCTCCCTGGCAAGGACGGCCTGGCCGTGTGCCAGGCGCTCCGGGCGCGCGATCTCTCGACCCCGATCCTCATGCTCACCGCGCGGGATAGCCTAGCTGATCGGGTCAGCGGCCTGAGCACGGGAGCCGACGACTACCTCACGAAGCCATTCGCCTTCGCTGAGCTCCTCGCACGGATCAGGGCGCTGCTCCGACGGTCTCGCCTCGCCAGGCCGGCCGTGCTGCGCGTGACCGACCTGGCGCTCGACCCGGCGACTCGCCGCGTGACCCGTGGCGGCATCAAGATCGGGCTGACCTCGAAGGAGTACACCCTTCTCGAGGTGCTGATGCAGAACGCCGGCGAGACCGTGAGCCGGACGCGGCTCGTCGAGCGCGTGTGGGACGAGGCGTCCGAGGTGCTCGACAACCTCGTCGACGTGCACGTGAGCCATCTTCGAAAGAAGATCGATCACGGCCCTGGGCCGCCGCTGATCCACACTGTCCGCGGCTTCGGCTACCGGCTCGGGCTCCCCGACCCGATGGATTCATGAGGCCGCTCAGCTTCGGGACCCGCCTCTGGCTGGGGCACGTGGCGGTGCTCGCGGCGATGCTGGCGCTCGCGGCGTTCGGCGCTGACTGGGCGCTCGGCCGAGTGGTGCTCGGACGCGTCGACGACGAGATTCTCTCGCTCGCGACGACCGAACAGTCTGCGCTCCAGGCCAATCCAGCCACGCCGGTCCGGGTCCTCGAGATCGCGCCGGGGCCGCCTTCGTTCGTCCGGCTTGACAAGCTGGTTCAGATCACGAATCTCGACGGCCATGTCGTCGCGCGAAGCATGACGCTTGGCTCGGCCCGCCTTCCGACGTCGCCGGATCTGCTCGCGCGCCTGCGCGACGGTGAAACGGTGTTCGGCACCGTCGCCGATTTCGGCGAGGAGCCGATCCGGATGGTCTCGTTGCCCGTGGACGTCGGCCGAGATCACTACGCCATCCAGGTGGCGATGTCCCTGGACGATGCGCACGCCGCGATGCGGATCGGGCGCTGGCTCTTTCTCAGCATGTCCGTGGTGATCCTCGCGGTGATCGGTCTCACCGGCGCGCTGCTCGCGCGCAAGGCGCTTCGTTCGATCGACCAGATGGTGAGGCGCGCCCGACGCATCGGCGAGGCGAACCTCACCGACCGCCTGCCACACCCCGGGACCGCCGACGAGATCGGCCGACTCGTCGAGACGCTGAACGAGATGCTCGGGCGTCTCGAGCGGAGCTTCGAGGTCCGACGGATGTTCTCCGCCGATGCGTCGCATGAGCTGCGCTCGCCGCTGTCGCGCCTGCGCGCGGAGCTGGAGGTCGCGCTCCGCCGGCCACGTCCTGTGGCGGAATACGAGGACACGCTACGCTCGTGCCTCGACGAGGTCGAGCGGATCCAGGGCATGATCGAGGAGCTGCTCGAGCTGGCGCGCATCGACACTAACGATGATCAGGAACTGCCGGAGCCGACCTCGATCACCGATCTCGTCGAAGCCGCGGTGCTCGCCGTGCGGCCCCGAGCGCAGCAGCTGGGCGTGCTCGTCGTCGCCGACCGGCTCCCGGACGTGCTCGTGAACGCGGCGCCGGTCGCGGCGAAGGTGGCGCTCGTCAACATTCTCGACAACGCCGTCAAGTTCTCGCCGCCCGGGGGCCGGGTCAGGGTTGCCGTCGCCGCCGCTGGCGGCGAGGCGGTCATCGCGGTCTCCGATGCGGGGCCCGGGGTCTCGCCGGAGGACGCCGAGCGCCTCTTCCAGCCCTTCTACCGCGGCAAGGCTTCACGCTCGACCGGTGTGCCAGGGCTGGGTCTCGGGCTCGCGATCTCGCGCGTGCTCGTGCAGCGGCAGGGCGGGCGCATTTCCCTCGACACGCGCGCCCACAATGGCGCGACGTTCCGCATGCACCTGCCGCGCGCCGCGCGCCTGTCGGGCGACGACGCGCTGCCGCCTATCTCTTCTTCAGGCGTACCTCCTCGAGTGGTGCCGACCAGGGATAGGGATTGATCAGCATCAGCGCGGGCTCCTCAACGCGCGGCCCGATTCCGCTCGGCCAGAGGAACTCGAAGATGGGCCCGAAGCGCACGCGCTCGTGGAGGGTCTGCTGGATCTGGTACAGCAGGGCCTCGCGCTTCTTGCGATCGGTCTCGACGGCCTGTTGCTTGTACAGGGCGTCGATGTCGGGATAGCCGCCGTACGCGTAGGTGCCGTCGCTCGGCACGATCTCCGACATCCGCGTGGCCGCGTTGCCGTAGAGGCCGCTGCCGCAGACGCACACGCCCTTGAGCTTCTTCGCTCCCCACGCCGCGAAGAAGGCGGCGCGCTCCATCGGCCGCATCTTGAGCTTGATCCCGAGGGCGCCGAGATAGTTCATGACGGCTTCGCCCCGCGAAAAAAACGGAGGCGTCACGTGGAGCTCCCCCGCGTCGAAGCCGTTCGGGTAGCCGGCCTCGACCAGGAGCTGCCGGGCCTTCGCGGGATCGTAGGGTGACGGCTCGATGGGCAGCGCGAACTCGAAGGCGCGTGGCACGATGCTTCCGGTGGGCTTCGACGCCCCGAGCGTCTCCATCTCGCTCATCGCGCGCCGGTCGAGCGCGTGGTTGGCGGCCAGGCGCACGCGTCGATCCGCCCAGGGCGACTTCGGATCCCACATGTCGAGGAAGTCCAGCGCGGCGATCCCGATGCCGCCGGAAAACGCGAGCCTCAGCGCCGGATCCCGCTGGAGCTCCAGCGCCTGCGGCGCGTCGAGCATGTAGGCCACGTCGACCTCGCCCCGCTTCAGCATGGCCGCTCGCGTGGTGGGCTCGGGGACGACCTTGAAGACGAGTCGCTTGACCGCGGGGACCTTGCGCCAGTACCCCTCGTTGGCCTCCATGATCAGCTCGACCCCGACAGTGTGGCTCACGAACCGATAGGGGCCCAGGCCGATCGGGTGCTTCTTGAAGCCTTCGTCGCCGACCCTCTCGATGTACTTCTTCGGCACGATCCAGCCGGCGCCCGTCGTCAAGGTGCCATAGAACGCCATGAAATCCGGGAACGGCTCGTGCAGCTGGAAGCGCACGCGGACGGGATCGACCACCGTGATCTCTCGCACTTTCTCCTTGAGGATCTTGGTCCCCTTCGTGCGCTGGAAGCTGAACTTCACGTCCTCGGCGGTGAAGGCATCCCCGTTGTGGAACTTGAGACCCTCTCGGAGCTTGAACTCGTAGACGCGCTGGTCGGCGCTCACCGTCCACGACTCGGCGAGGCTCGGGGTCATGAGGTTGCCGGGCATCGGCTTCACGAGCGCGTCGTGCATCGCGTACAAGACCCAGAACGGCGTGATCTGCCCCTGGACCTCCGCGGGATCGAACCACTGTGGGGCCAGGGTCACGTAGATGGCCCAGCGCATCTCGCCTTCGGGCTTCTGTGGCAACGCCTCAGACTTCGGCGGCGACTCGGCTCTCGGCTGCGCGGTTGCTGGTGAGGTGAAGGGACCGAACGCGATCAGGACCGACAGGAGGCCGGCGGCGGCCACCATGAGGCACCGTGAGAGGCTCATCTTCCCCTCCGTCGCGAGGGACACGGTCAGGCCGGTTGCGCCGGACCTTAGCTCCGGACGCAGGGCCAGTCAATGGGCTGACGGGCGCACTGGGGGCGGGCGGATAACTGCGCGGAAAACAATCGGTAATCTGAGTAAACCGCCGGCGGGGAGATTGCGTCTATCAGATGCTACCCGAATTCGGGTGGTCGTATCGGCGTCTAAGGAGTCGCGAGGAGACATGAAAAGGTCAGCGATCGTCACGGTCCTGGTCGTCGGGTTGCTTCTCATCACCGTCGTTCCGAGCTTCGCCTGGTGGCAGCGCGGCTGGTGGGGTCCCCCGTACCCGTACTGGTACGGCCCTCGCTATTATGTCGTCGCGCCCGCGCCGGTCGTCGTCACGCCACCGCCGGTGGTCGAGTCGTCGCCGGTTTTTGTCCAGCAAGAGCCGACGCAGGGTTACTGGTATTTCTGTCCGAGCTCGCAGGCGTACTACCCCAACGTCCCGTCGTGTCCTGAGGCCTGGGTCAAAGTTCCGCCGCGATCTCAGTAGAGAGGACAGGTGAGCTCATGACGCGCAGCGCGCCCTTCCTCGCCGTCGCCGCCGGGCTCCTCATGACGGCGTGCGCGACCGTGCCGACGGGACCGAGCGTGATGGTGCTTCCGGGCCAGGGAAAGAACTTCGACCAGTTCCAGGCCGACGATTCCCTGTGCCGTCAATGGGCGCTGCAGCAGACCGGGACGACGACGGGCAACGCGTCGGCTGGATCGACCGTGGGCGGCGCGGTCATCGGAACGGCCGTCGGCGCCGCCGCCGGCGCGGCGCTCGGCGCGGCGGCGGGCAATCCGGCGATCGGCGCGGCCGCCGGCGCCGGAGTTGGACTGCTCGGCGGCACGGTCGCCGGCGCCACCGCCGGAAGCGACGCGTCGAGCACCGCGCAGCGGCGCTTCGACGCGACGTACATGCAGTGCATGTACGCGAAGGGCAATCAGATCCCGGTCGCCCGGGGTGCGCTTCCGACGAGCTACGGTGCCGCTCCGCGCCAGAGCCCGTCGGTCAACGTGCCACCTCCGCCGGCGGGGGCTCCGCCTCCTCCTCCGCCGCCGCCGGCCGGTGCGCCGCCGCCTCCACCGCCGCCCCCGCCCGCCGCACCGAAGTAAGGTTGGCCCTTGCGGGCGGGGCGTCGAGCCGCCCGGCTACTTGAACGCCGGCATCACCTCGCGGGCGAAGCGCGTGAGATTCTCTTTCATGATCTTCTTCGGCGTCCCGAGCGGACACGAGACCATGACGTGCTCGAGGCCTGGATACCGGCGCTCCACTTCCTTCAAATAGCCGATGAACTCCTCGGCGGGGCCGCAGAGCCACGTGCGGTTCTGCACACCGTTTTCGATCGTGGCCGCGGTGGGTGATTGAGCCCGGCGCTCCGCCACCGCCTTCACGTGCTCCTCGCTGTAGCGCAGCATCCCGAGCGGTCCCATGAACTTGGCGTGCTCCTCGAAGTACGGGCGCGCCTTGCGGACGGCGATCTCCTGGCTGTCGTCGATGCTCATCCGAAAGCCAAGGATGAGATCCTCGCCGAGCGCGAGCTCGCGCCCGTGCGCGCGCGCGGCGGCCTGATAGTCGCGGAACCAGCGGTCGGCGAACTGCTCGGCGGTGGCGGAGACAACGCCCCTGATCCCGTGCTTGACCATGAACTCGAGGCCGCGCGCGCTGCCGCTCACGATGGGCTGCCAGATCTCGACCGGAAGATGCGCGGGCCGCGGCACGAGCGTGAGCGCCTTCAGCTGATAGCCGCGATACGGGACCGGCGGCGGAATCGTGTAGTACTTGCCTTGATGCGAGAACGAGGCCTGATTGAACGCCTTGAGGATGATCTCGAGCTGCTCCTCGAAGAGCTCGCGGTTGGCCTCGGCGTCGAGCATCGGATTGCCGAAGCTCTCGACTTCACGCGTGTGATAGCCTCGGCCCACGCCGAAGATCAGCCGGCCGCCCGTCAGGATGTCGGCGGTCGCGTAATCTTCGGCCAGGCGGATCGGGTGCCACGTCGGGATGATGTTGAACCCGCAGCCGATCTTGAGCCGTCGCGTGTGGTTCGCGATGTGAACGGCCAGGAGCGGGATGTTCGGGATGCACTCGTAGCCCTCGTGCTGGAAATGGTGCTCGGCCAGCCACAGGGCCTCGTAGCCGAGCTCGTCCATCGTCTGCGCGAGCTCGAGCGTCGTGTCGAACGCCTCGATCACCCGCTCATTGGGGTAGCGGCGCTCGTCGGCCGGAGTGCCCGCGTGCCCGCAGTTCTCAAGCTCGATGTGTCCGATGTAGAGGGTGGAGAAGCGCTTGATCATTCGAAGCTCCTTCGCGCTCGCTACGCGCTCGCCGGCGCGAGCGTTCTCAGATCGACGGCCGGATCCTCGAGACGCGCCGGATCGACGGCCACCCGCGCCTTGATGATCGGCAGCGTTCTCCGCATATCCCGCCCCTGATTGATCGCGACGACCGACTCGACGCGGCCCTCGGTCAGATAGAAGGCGAGGAACTTCCGCAACGGCAGGCTGCCGCGCACGACGATGCGGTCCCAGGCGGCGTGGAATCCGGCGTACTGGATGTTCGCGTCGAACTGATCGGACCAGAACCAGTGGACCTCGTCGTAGGATTGTCCCCGGTCGAGCATGCTGCGCGCGGCGGCGGCGCCCTGCTTCACGCCGTTCTGCCAGTGCTCGACGCGCATCTGCCGCCCGCACACGGGGTGATAGTGGTTGGCGACGTCGCCTGCGGCGAAGATGCCGGGCACGTTGGTCCGGCACTGGTCGTCGACGACGATCCCGTTGTCGACCCGCACTGCCGTGCCGGCCACCAGCTCCGTCGCGGGCTCGATGCCGAGCCCGAACACCGCCAGATTGCACTCGATGCGACGACCGTTGCGCGTGATCACTCGCTCCACCTTGCCGGATCCCTCGAACGCGGTCACGGCGTCGTCCAGGATCATCTCGACCCCGTGGTCGCGGTGGAGGCCCTCGACCACCCGGCCGATCTCCCCGCCGAGCGCCCGGTAGAGCGGGGTCCTGAACGGCTCGACCGCAACCACCTCGAGCCCCGACTGGCGCATCGACGCCGCGACCTCGGCGCCGATGAAGCCCATGCCCACGACGACGGCACGGCCACCGCGCGCCATCGCCTCGCGGATGCGGTCGGCGTCGGCCACCGTGCGCAGGTCGTAGACGCCGGGAAGATCGAGACCCGGGATCGGAAACCTCCGGTTCCTTCCGCCGGTGGCGACGAGCAGTTGATCGAACTCGAGCCGCTCGCCGTCTTGCAGCGCGAGCATCCGCTTCTCCGGATCGACCTTCACCACCGTCGAACCCAGACGCATCTCGATGTCGCGCTCTCGATAGAACTCGGGCGGCCGCAGCAAGGTCTTCTCGAACGGCGTCGTCCCGCGCAGATAGTTCTTGGAGAGCGGCGGACGATCGTACGGGAGCTGGGGCTCGGCCCCGATCAGCAGCACGCGCCCGTCGAAGCCTTCCTCGCGCAGGGTCGCCGCCGCCGAAGACCCGGCGAGGCTGGCGCCGACGATCGCGATCGTCGGCATCAGAATTCCACTTGCAGGTCGTTACCCTGGACGCGAACCGGATAGACGTTGATCGGCACCGTGGCCGGCGGAGCGAGCACGGCGCCGGTGCGGATGTCGAAGTCCGCGAAGTGACACGGGCAGGTCACGACTGTTTTCACCAGATCACCGTCGGCGAGCGAGCAATCTTCGTGCGTGCACGTGTCGTCGAACGCATAGAAGGTCCCGCCGACATTCGCCAGCGCCACCGGCAGATTGTCGATCTCGACCTTGATCATCTGGCCGGGCTGGATGCTGTCGGCCTTCGCCACCGTCACGAATCGCGCCATGTGAGCTGTCCTTTCCTTCCTCCGAGGGTCGTTCGGCGATCAGCGCCCAGCGCGCTTCGGGCGCCGCCTCGGCGCCGAGCCCGACCGGCCGTGCTCGTCGTGCCAGCGCGCGACGTCCTCGCACGTGGTGAACCACACACCGCGCTGCCGCCGCATGTGCGCGACGAGCTCTTCGATCAAGACCACGCGCGAGGCCCGCCCGCTGATGAATGGATGGCACGTCAGCACGAAGCAGCCGTTCTCGCGGTGCATCGCCACGAACTCCTTGCTCCACATCTGTAATACTCGACCGGGATCGGCGATCGCGTTGGTCGCGCCGTACACGTGGCGGAACAGCGGCGCGTCGTCCATGATCCATTGAACCGGGATCTCGGTCAGCGGGCCCTCGTCGGTCGACACGTCGTAGGGGACGTCGTTGCCCATCAGTGAGCTGTCGTACCGAAATCCGTGGGTCTTCAGAAGGCCCGGCGTCCACACGTTCACGTCCCAGGACGGCGATCGGTAGCCCGCCGGACGCACCCCGAGCTCGGCCGCCAGGATGCGGAGCTGCTCGGCCAGCACGGCTTGCTCCTGCGCCGGATCCAGCGCGGCGACCGCCTCGTGGACGTTGCCGTGAGCGCCGATCTCGTGCCCGGCGTCGCGGATCCGTTTGCACTGCGGCAGGTGATTCATCACGGTCCAGCCAGGGATGTAGAAGCTCGCCCGCAGCCGGAGCCGGTCGAGCATTCGCAGGATGCGGTCGACACCGACGCGGGGCCCGAAGCGTCGCTCTTCCAGGTCGGCGAGGCTCCTCTTCGCTTTCTCGGGCTCGCGGAAGAGAAACCCCGATTCCGCGTCGAAATCGAACGAGAGCACGACCGCTGACTGCTTGCCGTCCGGCCATGGATAGCGCATAGAGGCGAGACCTCGGCAACCGATTATGGACGGCTCGCTCGCGATGTCAACCGCGGCGCGACGTGCGCGGCGGGATCAGCCGGCGAGCGCCGGCTGGTGCAGGACCTCCGCGACCTTGCGCGCGAGCGCGTCGGATGTGACGGGCTTCTGGAGCAGGATGTCGTCGGGAATCGGCGGCTCGGCGTAGCCCGACATGAACAGAATCCGCGTGCCCGGGCGCGCGACCATCATCCGCTCGGCCAGCTCGCGGCCATCCATGCCGGGCATGATCACGTCGGTCAGCAGCAGATGGATCGTCTCCGGGAAGCGCTGGCTCAGCGCGAGGGCCTCGATCCCGTTGCTGGCGACCAGCACGCGGTAGCCGAGCCGACTCAAGATCTCGCGCACGAGACCGCGGACCGCCTCCTCGTCCTCGACGAGCAGGATTGTCTCCTCGCCGCCCGGCAGCGGTCCGCGCCCGTTGTCGACGCGCGGCGCGTCGACCGGCGCCTCGATTCTCGGCAAGTACACCCTGAACGTCGCGCCGTGTCCCGGCTCGCTCTCGACCGAGGTATACCCCTCGTGCTGCTTGACGATCCCGTACACCGTCGACAGCCCGAGGCCGCATCCCTTCCCGGGCGCCTTGGTCGTGAAGAAGGGCTCGAAGGCGCGCTGGAGCGTCGCCACGTCCATTCCGACGCCGGAGTCACGCATCTCGAGGAGCACGTGCGGGCCGGCGGTAGCGGCCGGGTGCGCGGCGACGAACGCCGTGTTCAGCATGACGTTGCGCGTCGCGATGGTCAGGCGCCCGCCGTTCGGCATGGCGTCGCGCGCGTTGACCGCGAAGTTGACGATGACCTGCTCGATCTGGCCGGGATCGGCCGTCACGAGGTCGAGCTTGGGGTCGAGATCGACCGCGAGCTCGATGTTCTCGCCGATGAGCCGCGCGAGCATGTCGCTCACGCTGGTGACGGTGGCGTTGAGATCGAGCGGCTGGCGCGCGGTGGCCTGGTTGCGACTGAACGCCAGGAGCTGCCGCGTCAGGCTGGCGGCGCGCTGGGCCGTGGCCTCGATCTGATCGAGATCCTGATACGTGGGATCGTCGGGCTGGTAGCGAGAGAGCATGAGCTGGCAGCGGCCGATGACCACGGTGAGCACGTTGTTGAAGTCGTGGGCGACGCCGCCCGCGAGCCGCCCGATCGCCTCGATCTTCTGGAGCTGTCGCATCTCGCTCTCGCGCTGGCGCAGGATGTCCTCGGCGCGCTTGCGCTCGGTGACGTCGCGGCCCACCCCGGTGAGGCCGCTTACGTGACCGTACTCGTCGGTGAGCGGGGCGCCCGTCCACTGATAGGCGATCAGGGCTCCGTCGGCGCCGCACAGCCGGCCCTCGACCTCGAACGACCTGTTCTCGAAACCCGCGGCGAGCGCCGCGCGGAACGCCGCACGGTCGTCCTCGGCGAGGAGATCGATCAGGGGCTCGCCCTTGAGGGTCTCGCCGCCACGCCCGATCACGCTCTCGAGCTTCTGATTCCAGAGGGTCAGGCGTCCGGCGCGGTCGACGACGTAGATGACGTCGGGGATCGCCTCGACGAACCGCTCGAGCTCCTGGTAGGTCGAGCGGAGACGGCGGCGGCTCTCACGCAGCGCGCGCGCCAGGACCGCGGTGAGGCCGCCGGCGATGTTCAGCACGATGAGGTTGAACGCGGCGATCATCGTGGCGTTCGGCAGCTCGAACGGCGCGCTCAAGATCCCCGCCTGCTGCAGCGAGACGATCGTGACGTAGCTGCCCGTGGCCGCCGCGGTCGCCATCAGGCAGGCGCGACTCGAGAACGTGATGCCCGCGTAGATCGTCACGAGGAGATAGACGCCCAGGAAGTGCGCCGCGGCGAGCCCGCCGGCGAAGTAGAGCCCGACGCTCAGGAGTAGGACGTCGACGAGCATCCGGATGTACGCCTGGGCCCGGAAGGCCCGCCCGTGGCGCGCCGCGAGGAAATACGGCCCATTGAGGAACAGCCCGAAGATCGCGAGCAGCGAGATGCTACGCGAGATGACCGCGGGCTCCACGGGAAAGACGAGCTGGAAGGCGACGATGACCAGCGCGACGCCGCCGCGGACCGTCAGCTCCTGGTAGAGCCGTAGTCGACGGCGGAACTGCCTCTCGGCCGGGTCGTCGTGCGCCCGCTCGAGCGAGGGCCGGGCGTAGGTCGGTTGACTGGCCTCCGTCGCCATCGCCATTTATGGATGCGAGGCGGGTGCCATCGATATGGGTTAATTGAATCAACTAGATATGTGACTGCGCGACGGAGAGAATGGAAAGAAACATCTCAGAGGCGGCTAGAAATCATCCGAAAGCCGCCCGGGCCGCCGCTCACAAAGAGGCGGGGTTATACTCCGTTCGCCATGAGCGCCTCTACCCGAATCCGAGTCGTCGTGGCGTTCCACTCGATCTTCTACGCACCGCTCCCGGTCGCGATCCATGGCGGCCACTTCACCGCCGAAGGGCTCGAGGTCGATCCGGAGACGCCCGCGCTCGCCGCGGGAACGGTCGGCGCGCTCCAGAGCGGCGCCGCCGACGTCTCCCTGTCCGGCATCATGCGCAGCTTCGAGCTCGCCGACCGGGGTGATGCGGCGCCCGTTCACTTCGCCGCGGTCAACAATCGAAACGGCTTTTTCCTGTTGAGCCGCCAGGCGCAGCCGAGCTTCGGCTGGTCGGACCTGATCGGAAGAACCGTGATCTCGTTCGGCGGCGCACCCACGCCGTGGCTCTGCATGCAGTCGGTCCTGCGGCGGCACGGGGTCGATCCGGCGCGTGTCACGTTCCTGCGCGGGCTCTCCACGGAAGACGGCGTCGCCGCCTTCCGCGCCCGCAAGGGAGACTTCATCGAGCACGGGCCCCCGATCGTGGACCAACTGCTCGCGGACGGCACCGGCCATCTGGTTGCCTCGATGGGCGACGCGACCGGACCGGTGCCCTTCAGCTCGTTCATGACGACCCGCGAGACGCTCGCGCGCGCGCGCGAGCGTCTCGTGCGCTTCGTCCGCGGCCTCGTCCGCGCGCAGCGCTGGATAGCGGCGAGCAGCGCGAGCGACATCGCCTCGGTGATCGCGCCCGCGTTCCCCGATATCGATGCGCGAATCCGCGTCGCGGCTGTCGAGCGCTATCTCCGGCAGTCGACCTGGGCGCGCGATCCGATGCTGACGCGGACCGGGTTCGAGACGCTCCAGACCATCCTGCTGGACGCCGGCTTCATCAAGCGGCCGCACCGCTTCGAAGATCTGATCGACGTCGACATCGCGCGTCAGGCCACGAGCTACTGACCTCCGTTCACGTCGATCGTCACCCCGGTGACGAAGTCGGCGTCGCTCGACGCGAGAAAGCAGATGACGCGCGCCTGATCCTCCGGCACCGCGACCCGGCGCAGAGGCACGCGCGCTTCCTCACGCGCACGCTCTTCCTGAGACATCCGATCCCAGCGCGGACGCAGCCGCGGGCTCAAGGTGAGGCTGGGCGCGATGGCGTTCACGGTTACGCCGAACGGGCCGAGCTCGAACGAGAGCTTTCGCGTGAACGCGATGATCCCGCCCTTGGCTGTGGCATAGGCGCTGCTGCTCGATGGACTCAATCCCCTGCCCGCGATCGACGAGATGTTGACGATCTTGCCCCCACGCTGGCGTTTCATCACCGGGGCGACCGCGTTGCAGAACAGAAACGTGCCGGTGAGGTTGAAATGGAGCATCCGCTGCCAGTCGTCGAGCGTGAGCTCGTCCACCTCGGCGGCCGGCTTCGCGATGATCGTGCTGCCGCCGACCGCATTGACCAGGATGTCGATGCGACCGTGCTCGTCGACGACCCGCTTGACGACGCCCGCCACCTGGGCGGCGTCGAGCGCGTCGGCCACGAGACCGTGTGCGGTGCCGCCGGCGGCGCGGATGACGCCGACTACCTGGTCGAGGCTCTCCTTGTCGACCTCGACGCCGACGACGGTCCCGCCCTCTCGGCCGATGATCTCGGCGGTCGCCCGCCCGATGCCGCGGCCCGCGGCGGTGATCAGCGCGATTCGTCCCTTGAATCTCATGATCGGTTCTCCCTCTTCGGCCTCACCCGGAGGCTCGCCTGCTGACGCTCGCTGACCCTAGGCCCCGCGACTTGCCTTGTCAATTCGCTGCTGTTACGCTCCCGCCCATGAAATACGAAATGATCTCCGCCGATTGCCATCTCGATCTGTGCTGGCTTCCCCCCGATCTCTTCACGTCGCGGGCGTCCTCGGCCCTCAAGGACCGGATGCCCTACACGAAGGAGGGGCCGCGAGGCCCGGTCTGGGTGACGAACCGGGGCGCCAGCCTCGGCCTGGCGTGCGGCATGGGCTCGGCGGGCCGGGAGTACATCCCCGGGCGCATCCATCGCTCCGACCGTATGGCCGAGACAGGTCTCTACGAGGATGGCAAGCGCGGGATCCGCCGGATCACCGATCCCGAGCTACGTTTGCAAGATCAGGATCGGGACGGCGTCCAGGCCGAAGTGCTGTACGGAGTGCTCGGCACCACCGGGCGCATGAGCGACCCGGAGGCCGCGGTCGAGGTCCTTCGCGTCTACAACGAGTGGCTCGCCGAGTTCTGCTCGGCTCACCCGGATCGCTACGTCGGTCTCGCGTCCATCCCGAATCATCCGCTCGAGGCGGCGATCGCCGAAGTCGAGCGCGTCGTGAAGCGCGGGGCTTTGCGCGGGCTCGACATCGCCAACTCGTCGGACTTGAAGCCGCTCTGGGATCCGTACTGGAATCCGCTCTGGGACGTGATCGACGGTTGCGGGCTGCCGCTGCATTTCCATACGGTCGGCGGCTACACCCCGGAGCACATCCGCAAGGTCATCATGATCGGCTCGGATCCGACGCGCGCAAACGCCCCGGACGCGCCGAAGGTGGATCTCCCGGTGGCGCGGTCGGCGTTCGCCTCGAACATCACGCAGTTCCAGATGAACATGTCCAACATCCTTACGTCGATGATCTTCTCGGGCGTGTTCGAGCGCTATCCACGCATGAAGCTCGTGCTCGGCGAGTCCGGGATCGGCTGGATTCCGTACGTCCTCTGGCGCATGGATGCCGAGTGGGAGGATCAGTTCAGGGACCTCTCCCTCACGATGGCCCCGAGCGAGTACTGGAAGCGCCAGTGTTGGGCGACCTACCAGACGGATCCGATCGGCGTGAAGCTCCTCGACGAGCTCGGCGCCGACAAGGTCATGTGGGGATCGGACTTCCCGCATCCGGACGGCGTCTGGCCGGACTCGCGCGAATACATCGCCCGCGAGCTCGGACACCTTCCGGCCGCCGTGCGCCGCAAGGTGGTGTGCGAGAACGCCGGCAAGCTCTACGGCTTGATCACGTAGCGGCGCGGATCGCGCCTCGACGCTCGAACCGGTGGCCGGGACGCACTCCCGGCCACTGGTGTTTCAGTCACTGATCAGGCGTGGCTCAGGGACGGCGGTCGACGTCCGATGTTGAGGGCCAGCGCGACCAGGTGCTCGAGCTGGCCAAAGTCGAAGGGCTTGGGGATGAAGGCGAAGACTCCCTGGTTGAGGGCCTCCGCTGCGGCCTTCGTATCGCGGCTCGCGGTGATCACCATGATGGGCACCGTCGAGTCGAAGCCGCGAAGCTGCTTGAGCGCCTGCAATCCGTCCATCACCGGCATGTGCAGGTCGATCAGGACCAGGTCGGGACGGCCTCGCAGCATCATCATGACGCCTTCGGCGCCGTTGGCGGCCGTCTCGACCTTGTAGGTCGTCCCGTGGCTGAAGCTTTTGAAGAACTCCGTCAGCACCTGCCGGATGGTTTCCTCATCGTCGATGATGAGGACACGCTTCGTGGGTCGGTCGAATGGCTTGTCGGAGCGCTTTGCTATACCAGACATGGGCAACGATCTCCAGTAGCGAGCAATCGAAATGCCACGGGGCCCCAATGGCGAATCGTGATTGTTCTCAGCGTCTTACACAAGGTGCTTCCAAAGCCTGAACCCTGACGCTGTGACAGGCTGGACTGCCAATCCGGCCCGGGGCTCTTTCCGGAATAAGATTAGCGGAATCGCGATGTTAGAGTGAGCCACCGCGCGCTAGATCACCTTCTTCTTCTCGAGCACCGTCAGCTCGTCGACACTGCAGCCAAGCCAGCGGCCGAGCACCTCCGCGTTGTGCTCGCCGAGAAGCGGGGCGCGCTTGACCTCCGTGGGCGAACCGGACATGCGCACGGGGTTGCCCGGCATCGGGAATCGGCCGCGCGTCGGATGATCGAGCTCGACCACCATGCCGCGCTGCACCAGCGATGGATCCGTGAGCACCTCGCCCGAGTCGAGCACCGCGCCGCACGGAATCCCCGCAGCGCCCAGAGTCTCCATCGCCTCATGCTTGGTCCGCTTCTCGGTCCACGCCTCGACGAGTGCGTCCAGCTCGTCGTTGCGCGCGACCCGTCCCATCCGGTCGGCGAGCGCGGGGTCGTCACCGAGCTCCGGGCGCCCGAGGATCTTCGCGAAGGTCTTCCACATCTCGAGGGTCGCGCAATGGATGAAGACGTAGTCGTTCGGCCCGAACGGGCGGCAGCGATACATGTTCGAGGGCGCGCCGCCGGGCGAGCGATTGCCGCGTCGCGGCACAGGCTTGCCGGTCGAGTAATGCTCGCGGAAGTGGATGCGAACCAGGTTGAGCACCGCGTCCTGCTGAGCGACCTCGATGCGCTGTCCAACGCCGGTGGCCTGGCGCTGAACGATCGCGGCCAGAATACCGATGGCGAGATGGAGTCCCGCGCCCGTGTCGCCGAGCCCAGCTTCGACCTTCGTGGGCGGCCCATCGGCCGTGCCCGTGACGCTCATCGCGCCGCCCATGGCCTGCGCGATCATCTCGAAGCTCTTGTAGTTGGCGTACGGACCTGTGCTGCCGAAGCCCTTGACCGAGGCCGAGATGATCCTCGGGTTCATGCGACGAAGGTCCTCCCAGCCGAAACCAAGCCGCTCGAACGAGCCGGGACCGAAATTCTCGATCAGGACGTCGGCGCGCTCGACCATCCGCTCGAGGAGGGCACGTCCCTCAGGGGCCTTGAGATCGAGCGTGACGCTCTTCTTGTTGCCGTTCAGCATCAGGAAGAACCAGGCGTCCAGGTCGGGGCTCTCGGACAGCGCGCGGCGCCCCGGCTCGCCTCCCGGCGGCTCGATCTTGATGACCTCAGCGCCGAGCCAGCCGAGCATCTGAGAACAGCTCGGCCCCGCCTCGTACTGTGTGAGGTCCAGCACCACGATCCCATCGAGCGCCTTCGCCATGACTTCCTCCGGTTCGGGTCCCTGCGAGCCCCAGCGAGCACCGGGGGGGCTTGGGAGCCCTTCCAGACCCCCGGCCACGTTATGCCCCACGAGGGGCGGTCCGGCTCCGCCGGGCCGTCTCCGAGCGCGGGGGGCTTGGGGGCCCTTCCAGACCCCCGGCCACGTTATGCCCCACCGAGGGGCGGCCCAGCTCCGCCGAGCCGTCTCCAAGCGGGGGGGCTTGGGGGGCCTTCGAGGCCCCCGGCCACGTTATGCCCCACCGAGGGGCGGCCCGGCTCCGCCGGGCCGTCTCCGAGCGCGGGGGGCTTGGGGGGCCCTTCGAGGCCCCCCATCATTTAGGTCGAGTAGGCCGAAAAGCGAATCGTCGACGCGCGGGCCCGGTAGTCGGTGATGACGTTGACGACCGCAGGCTTGCCGGATGCCGCCGCACGCTCCAGAGCGGCCCGGATCTCCTGAGGCTTCTCGACGTACTCGCCATGAGCGCCGAAGTCCATCGCCATCTTGTCGTAGCGCGAATACCCGAGGTTGCGTCCGGGCTTGTCCTGCTTCGGGTCCGCCGTCCAGCCGCCGTTGTTGCTGATCACGCAGAGGATGGGCACCTTGTGACGCACGGCCGTATCGATCTCCATCGCGTTGATGCCGTACGAGCCGTCGCCGTGGAGCACGACCACCTGCGTGTTGGGCTTGGCGACCTTCGCCCCGACGCCGAAGGGCAGGCCGACACCCATGCAGCCGAACGCGCCCGAGTTCAGCCGATGGCCGGGCACGTAGGTCGGAATCGACTGGCGCCCGTAGTTCAGGATCTCCTGGCCGTCGACGACCAGGATCGCGTCGCGCTTGAGGAAGTCGCGGACCTCTTTGCAGAGTCGCAGCGGATGAATCGGCGTGTCCTCCGAGCTCATCTGCTTGTCCATCTCGGAGGCTTTCTCCGTGTCCAGGACCTTGAGCTTCGACACCCAGCGCGAGTACCGGCCCTTGTCGATCTTGCCGCGCGCTTCCTTGGTGAGCTGCTCGAGCACGGCGCGCGCGTCGCCGGCGATCGGCACGTCGGCCTGGCGGTTGTGATTGAGCTCGGTCGGGTTGACGTCGACCTGGATGACCTTGGCATCGGGGGCGAACCGGGGCGGGCGCCCGAACTGGATCACGAAGTTGAAGCGGGTCCCGACGGCGAGGAGCACGTCGACCTCACCGAAGGCCTTGGCCCGCGCGTTGAGGAACGCGAGCTCGTGATCCTCGGGGACCGTGCCGCGCGAGATCGGCGTCGTGTAGAACGGGATGCCCGTCGCGTCCACGAAGGCCTGGAACGCGGCGGCCGCGTCCGACCACCACACGCCGCTGCCGCCGAGGATCAGCGGGCGCTCGGCCTTCGCGAGCAGCGCGATCGCTTCGGAGATCGCAGCCGGATCGGCGTGCGTGCGCGGGGCCGGCGCCCACGGCTTGGGATACGCGATCGTCGACTCGTCGACCGTGTCACCGAGCACGTCGCCGGGCATGTCGATGTAGACGGGGCCCGGCTTTCCGGTGGTCGCCTGGCGATAGGCCGTCGCGACCAGCTCGGGAATGCGCTTGGCGTCGTAGACCCGCGTCGCCCACTTCGTGATCGGCTTGAAGACTGCGAGCTGATCGATCTCCTGGAAGGCCTCCATCTCGAGAAAGACGCGCGGGCTCGACCCACCGACTGCGATCATCGGCGCGGCGTCGACGAACGCGTTCGCGACGCCCGTGACGAGGTTGGTCGCGCCTGGCCCCGAGGCGCCCATGCAGACGCCCGGCTTTCGGGTGATACGACTGTAGGCGTGCGCCATCAGACTCGCCGCCTGCTCGTGGCGGGTGTCGATCGCCCGCGCGCCAAGCTTGATGATGGCGGCCTCGGTTTCGATCATCGGACCGCCCATGATGTAGAAGAGCGTGTCCATGCCCTGCGAGACGAGTGATTTGGCGAGAATGTCGGACCCGGTCAGTGTTGCCATGTCCCACGCCTCCCTTGGAGAGCCTAGCCGGTGCGTCGAAGATACCCGAATTTCCCCTTCCTGTCTTGCCTGGCAGGTCGCCCGATCGCGTGTCACACTGAGGACATGCGGTATCTCATGAAAACGGCATTTCTAGTGCTCGGAACGACCATCGCCCTGCTGGCCGGCGCGGGCCAGATCAACGGCCCCGTCCGCGCCGCAGAGCTCTACGCCCCGGAAACCCTGGATCGCTATTTCAAGCTCGAGTGGTCCCGAGATGGACGGAACGTCAACGGCTACGTCTACAACACCGGGAACCGTCGGGCCGCGCACATGATCCTCCTCGTCGAGGGTCTCGACGGTTCGGGACAACCCGTCAACAAGACGACGACGTGGGTCCGCGACGTTCCGCCCAACAACCGCGCGTTCTTCGGGGTCGCGGTGCCGACGGCGGCCGCTTATCGGGTCTCCGTCCAGTCCTTCGACTGGGTCGAGGACCGCCTGGACCGCCGCAAGGCCTGGTAGCGCTCAAACGGCGGGCTCGCCGGCCGTCACCGCGATGCACTGGCCGGAGAGGTTCTTGGCGGCGTCGCTGCAGAGATAGACGGCCAGCGAGGCGATGTCCTCGGCGGTCGACATGCGCTTGAGCGGGGATCGCTCGACGAACCGCCGGCGCTCTTCCTCGACCGGCACGCCCTTCACCTGCGCCTGACCGGCGATCACGCGATCGATGCGATCGCCCGCGACGGCCCCGGGCGCGATCGCGTTGACCCTGATGTTGTGCGGCGCCAGCTCGAGCGCCAGCCCGTACGTCATCCCGACCTGGCCGGCCTTGGCCGAGCAGTAGCCGATGCGATAGGCGAGCCCGCGGCGTCCCGCCGTGGACGAGATGTTCACGATCGCGCCCCCGCCCGCCTTCATCATCTCGGGTACCGCGAAGCGCGTGCACATGTAGGAGCTCGTGAGGCAGGAGTTGATCGTGTAGAACCAATCCTCCGCGGTGTAGTCCTGGACCGGCTTGGTGGGGCCGCCGTCGCCCGCGTTGTTCACGAGCGTGTCGAGCTTGCCGAAGGCCTTGAGTCCGGCCTCCACGATTCGCTGCACGTCGGCCTCGACGGCGGCATCACCGACCACCGCGATCGCCCGGCCTCCGTCGGCCTTGACCAGCGTCGTCGTCTCCTCCACCAGATCGCGCGATCGCGCGGCGCAGATGACCGCGGCGCCTTCGCCGGCGAACATGCGGCTCATCACGCGTCCGACACCCTTGCTCGCGCCCGTGATGAGCGCCACTCTGCCCTCGAGCTGCTTCATCGGCCCGCCTCCCTATCCTCGATGTTCTCTCCACGCGCACCGGCCGGCGGTTAGCGGAACGCCTGGATGAGCTCCTCGAGCGCGACCATCTGACCGCCGCGCGTCGAGGAGGCGACCACGATGAGTGTCCGCACCCCGGTCGCCAGCCACGCCTCGACGCCCTCGCGAACGTCCTTCACGCTGCCGAAGAGCGTGACGTCCCGGAGCCAGCGATCGGACAGAAGCTCGGGCACGCGCTGGGTCTCGCCGCGCGCGAGCGCCGCGCGAATCGCGAGCATCTCTTCCTCGTAGCCGGCCTCGATCCAGTAGTTCTGATAGTTCGGAAGGCGCACGTAGGAGGCGAGAGTGCGGCGCATCACGGCGGCCGCCGCGGCGCGGTCGTCGTCGATGCAGGTCGGCACCATGTTGCCGATGAAGAACCCGGGGTCGTTCCGCGCGGGCTCCGGAAGGTGACGGAGCGACACCGCCATGTGCGATCGAGAGCCGTTCGCCCACACGGCTCCCTGCGCGATCTCGCCGGCCAGCTCGACCATGCGCCGACGCAAGGTCGCGAGCACGATCGGTGGAAGCCTTCCGACCTGAGGCGCCAGCGCAGTCACCTCGCCCACGAACTTCCGGATGTCGTCGAGCGGCCGGCCCGCCTGGAGCCCGAGACGCTCGTGCGTGGCACCGTGGCTCACGCCGATCCCGAATCTGAACCGGCCGCCTGCCAGCTCGTGAATGACGGCCGCGGTCTGCGCGTAGTCGAATGGATGGCGCGTGTAGATGTTGGCGATGCTGGTGCCGAACGGGATCTCGCGCGTGGAGAGCGCGAGCGACTGACAGAGCGCCAGACCGTCGCCCGGGCTCGGGCAGTAGAGTCCGGTGAACCCTTCACGCTCGAGCCGCTGGGCCATCTCGAGCGTCGCCTGGCGCCGCCCGGCTACCGCGACGAGACCGACCGCCGGCTTCGTGGCCATTTGCGGGAGTATAGCCGGGCGGGCTTGCCCCGCGGCACCCCCGTCACTATCATCGACGCACCCAGGAGGAGGAGACCCTCATGAAGATCCATCGGCTCTACGCGGACAAGAACGGCGAGTCGCACTTTCAGGACGTCGAGATCGAGTACGCCGAGTCGACCCGAGCCGGCCGGCTCTCGAAGCGGATGCCGGCCACCGGCATCATCTTCCGCGAGGTTCAGCCGGACTACGATCTGGACTGGCATCCCGCTCCGCGCCGCCAGTACATCATCAACCTCGACGCGGGCGTCCAGATCACCGCGAGCGACGGTGAGTCGCGACGGATCGGCGCGGGCGAAGTCCTGCTCGTCGAGGACACGCACGGCAAGGGACATCTGTCGAAGGCGCTCGACGGCAAGCTGCGCAACTGCATCTTCGTCACCTTGGAGTAGCCGGCTCGGAGCGGCACGCGAATGCCAGAATGCGCGGCGCAACGCCCAGTCCGCGACTGGATGTCACGCGAGCTCGCGCATTCTCACGCGTGATTCAACCGCTCGCTGCGTTTCGCCCTTCGCGGAGTGGCCGCGCGATTTCCAGATTTTCTGTCGCATCGACGACGTGAATTTCGTTGTCGAATCACGTCGTGGCACCCACCGTGCACCCGGGCCTGCCGCAGCGAGACAACCACTCCCGCTGACACTCGTCCAGCGGCGGGTCTAGGCGAGCCGAGGTCTTACATGGCGTAGGACGGCTCAGGGACTAGGTGGTCTTCGCATTTGAGAAACGGAGGCCACCATGGTTCGACAGTGGAAGTTTGTTTTCGGTCTGGCGCTGGTCCTCACGCTGCTCGGGCCGCCGTCGACGTTTTCGGCCCAATCTCCACAGCTCCCGCAGGTGCGTCTCGACACAACCTACACCGCACCGACGGGCCGGCAGACCAGCGTTCCGGCCGGCGGCGATCTTCAGAGCGCTCTCAACGCCGCACAGCCCGGCGACGCGATCATCCTCCAGGCCGGCGCGACATACAGCGGCAACTTCACCCTGCCCGCGAAGAGCGGCACCGGCTGGATCTACGTGCAAAGCTCGGCGGTTTCGAGCCTGCCGGCGTCCGGCACCCGGGTGGGCCCGGCGCAGGCGAATCTCATGCCGAAGATCGTGAGCCCCAACACGATGCCGGCGATCAGCACGGCGGCTGCCGCGCACCACTTCCGGTTCGTCGGTGTCGAGATCACGACGACGTGGGCCTCGACGAGCGCCACCAACTACGTCCTGGTGGCCCTGGAAGCGCCGGGCGGTAACACCTCCTTGTCCCAGGTGCCCACCGATTTCATCTTCGACCGTTGCTACATCCACGGCACCCCGACCGGCAACGTCCGCCGCGCGATCATGCTGAACAGCGCGCGGACGGCGGTTGTCGACTCGCATGTGTCCGACCTCCACGAAGTCGGGGCCGACAGCCAGGCGCTCGCGGGCTGGAACGGTCCGGGACCGTTCAAGATTGTCAACAACTATCTCGAGGGCTCAGGCGAGAACGTCATGTTCGGCGGGGTGGATCCAAGCATCACGAACCTCGTCCCGTCCGACATCGAGATCCGCCAGAACTACCTCTTCAAGCCAGCGTCGTGGCGCGCGACCAGCTGGGGGGTCAAGAACCTGCTCGAGCTGAAGAACGCTCAGCGGGTGCTGATCGACGGCAACCTGCTCGAGAACAACTGGGCGAACGCCCAGAATGGTTTCGGCGTCCTCTTCACGGTTCGCAACCAGGACGGAACCGCGCCCTGGTCGACCGTGCGGGACGTCACGTTCTCGAACAACATCGTGCGCCATACCGGGGCGGCCGTGAATATCCTGGCGACCGACAACCTGCACCCCAGCCAGCAGACGCAGCGCATCCAGATCCGGAACAACCTCTTCGATGACGTGAGCACGGCCTGGGGTGGCAACGGCACGTTCCTCCAGATCATGGACGGCGGCACCGACATCGTCGTCGATCACAACACCGTGCTGCAGACCGGCAACATCATCACGGCGACCTACCAGTCGGGGCTCATCCCGACCACGGCCTTCGAGTTCACGAACAACATCGTGTCCTACAACCTCTACGGGATCTTCGGCGACTACGGGATCGGTATCGGTATGCCGGCGATCACCGCCTATTTCCCCAGCTCCTGGTTCGGCCGCAACGCGATCGTCGGCGGCGTGGCGTCGAGCTTCCCCGCCGACAACTACTTTCCCTCGACGCTCGCCTCCGTCGGCTTCGTCGATCTGGCCGGCCGCAACTACGCGCTCGCCGCGGGAAGTCCGTACGTCCGCGCGGGAACCGACGGCAAGGACGTCGGCGTCGACTTCATCGCGATGGCGGCGGCCATGGCCGGGGCCGCGGCTCCGGCGCCGGCGCCCGCTCCCGCGCCAGCGCCCGCCCCTGCGCCGGCCCCGACGCCGTCTTTCACTTCGCCGTCCTCGTCCACCAGCACCAGCCAGCCTCAGAGCGTGACGTGGACCAACCTCGTCAACGCCACGGCGAGCGCCAACTCGGTCACCAAGAGCAGTGGCTGCGACGGATGCTACGATGCCGGCGCGATCTCGCAGCAGACGATCACCGGCGGCGATGCGTACACGGAGTTCACCGCCGGCGCCACCGGAGCTTTGCGCGTCGCGGGTCTCACCCAGTCCTTCACGGTCACGAACCCCGGCACGATCGCCTTCGGTGTCCGCTTCCAGAGCAACATCGCCGAGGTACGGGAAGGCGGCGCCTATCGCGCGGACACCCCGTTCGTGGCCACCGACGTCTTCCGGGTCAGCGTCCAGTCGGGCGTCGTACGCTACTCGAAGAACGGGACGGTCTTCTACACGAGCACGGTCGCTCCCGCCTATCCGCTGCTGCTGGCGGCCGCGTTCGCCAACCGCGGAGGGTGGATCAACAACGCCATGATCACCGCTCCAGCGTCGGGCAGCTCGGCTTCGTCGGGCAGCTCCGTTTCGTTCTCCGGCTCCTCGACGAGCTCCGGTTCCGGCTCGACGGCGCCTTCGACCGTCACCTGGGCCGGTCCGGTCAACGTCACCGCCGCCCCCGGCTCGCTGACCAAGACCTCGGGCTGCGACGGCTGCAACGACGCCGGCGCCGCCTCGCAGCAACAGCTCACCGGCACCAGCGGCTACGCTCAATTCACCGCCGGCGCAACCGGGCCCCTGAGCGTCGCCGGTCTCGCGCAGAGTTTCGCCGTCACGAGTCCAGCGAGCATCGCCTTCGGCATCCGGCTGCAGGGCAACATCGCCGAGGTGCGCGAGAGCGGCGTCTACCGCGCGGACGTGACGTTCGCGGCGGGCGACGTCTTCCGCATCGCCGTCGTGTCGGGAGTCGTCCAGTACTCGAAGAACGGGACCGTCTTCTACAGGAGCGGGGTCGCGCCCGCTGCGACGCTCGTCTTCGGCGTCGCGATCGCCAACGTCGGCGGCGCGATCAGCAACGCGACCATCGCCAGCGGGCTCTGAGAGCCGCCGCGGGGCGCTCCACCCCTCAGGTGGAGCGCCCCGCGCTCGCTCAGATTCTCGGCTCGACGCCTTCCCCGACTGTCAGCGCATTGCGCCCGGACCCTCTACGCCCGCCCCCGCCCACGTAAGGACCGGGTCGCGAACGAATCGACGTAGCGGTCGAGGAACACCTGCGCCACAGGTAGATCGAATAGCTGCTGACGCCGACGAACACGAGGGGTTGAGAGTTCGGCGCTGCAAACGGGTTCGGTAAAAGCCCTGACCTCACATGCCAGATTGAGCAACATCGCCGGCATTCGCGGACTGGATGTCACGACGGAATCGCGCCGTCTTGCCGGTGGAATCCTAGACGCGCGTGAAGCGGCTTTGCCGCCCCACGCGATTTCCAGGTCTTCGATCGGCAAGGCCGCGCGACTGCTTGCGCGTGAGTTCATGGCACCCACCGTGCACCCCAGCGCTGCCGCGAGACGAATCGAATGACACGCGGCCGCGCCTGCATCTATTGCCTGACGCAGTTCAAGGCCGCCGCTCTGAGTGCAGAGCCCGTCCTGCCCGCGGCGCTCGGGGGCCGGCTCCTGCTCGAGCGGGCGGCGTGCTCCGATTGCGCCGCGCGGGTCAGAGAGTTGACCGACGACTTCCTTTCACGCCGATTCGCACCCACCGCCGGGGCCATGGCCAGACGGAGTGTGCGCGGCGCCCGGCCTGGCGTGAGCCTCGAGCCGAAGTCGCGCGCGAGTGAACCGTCGCGAAACGACTGGCGCCTGGCTCACCGGGCGGCCGCGAAGATCCTCTACTGCTATCTCCTGCTCGAGCTCGGTGAGACGGCGCTGATGAGCCCCCCGCTGGAGACCCTCCGCAAGTATGTGACGGCGGGCGGGCCGGAGCCGTGGACCCCGCGCTGGGAGATCTCCCATCCTCTTCACTCGCCTTCCCCGACGTGGCATGTGCTGAGCTTCGACGCGATGTCCCCCTCGGCGGCCGCGATCGGTCTCTTCGGGACGATCTGGTTCAGGTTTCGCTTCGATTTCGAGGCGCTGGCTCCCCACGGCCGGCTGGTCGCTCTCGACGCCGTCAAGGGCGCGCGGGGTCTGGCGGTGCAGAGGCAGCGCGGTACCTGGCGTGCCCGGTCCACGGTGCGCTGGGGCTGGAGCCGATAGGGCCCGGCTACTGGGCCAGGAGAGCGCGTCGGACGACGCGCTTGACGCTCTCCACCGTGAACGGCTTCTCCAACTGCGGAGCCCCCGTCCGCGCCAGGAACGCCCGAGTCCTCGGATTGAGGATGTCCCCGGTGACGAAGACGAAGCGCCGGCTCAGGTGCGGCTCGCGCTGCTCGACTTCTCGATAGAGCTCGCGACCGCCGAGGACGGGCATCCCGCTATCGCTGATGATCAGGTCGTAGTTGCGTGCGCCGAGCATCCGGAGCGCGACCGCGCCGTTGGCCGCCATGTCGACACCACCAGGATCGCCTTCCCCGGAACCGGCATCACCGCCTCGGCCGCGTCCGGCTCCTCGCTCGCGTCCGGCGGGGTCCCCAGCGGTAGCTCGATGACGAAGCGCGTGCCGTCGCCCGGGCGGCTCTCGACCGTGATCGTCCCGCCGTGGCCCTCGACGATGCCGCGCACCAGTGCGAGCCCGAGCCCGGTGCCCTCGCCCTCGGGCTTGGTGGTGAAGAACGGATCGAAGACGCGGCCCAGGATCTCCGGAGGAATCCCTGGACCGCTGTCCGCGACCTCGATCCGCACGAGCCGGCTCGCCGCCTCGTAGCGGGTCACCAGACTCAGCCGGCGGGGCCGCGGTGCGTCCTGGATCGCCTGGCGGGCGTTCGTGACGAGGTTCACCACGACCTGCTTCAGCTGGTGTCCATCGGCCCAGATCAGCGGCAGGCCCTTCTCGAGGTCGAATTCCATCTCGACGTTGGCGATGCGAAGCTCGAAGGCCAGGAGCTCCACGGCGTCGCGCAGGACGTGATTCAGCGACACGTGGCCGCGCTCGGGCGGATGGCGCCGGGCCATCGTCAGGAAGCTCCGGACGATCCGGACGCAGCGCTCCGCGGCCTCTCCGATGTCCTTGATCCGCGAGCGGGCGACCGCATCGACGCCCGTGGTGGCGAACAGCCCGACCTGTCCGAGAATGACCGAGAGCGGGCTGTTGAGCTCGTGCGCGACGCCCGCGAGCAGGTTCCCCATCGTCGCCAGTTTTTCGGCCTCGAGCAGCTGATGCGAGCGCTCCTGGATCTGCCCCTCCAGCGTCTGGTTCTGGCGCCGGAGGTCGCGGTGCAGGAAGCGCATCTCGATGAGATTGCGCACGCGCAGCAAGAGCTCGGTCTGCTCGAAGGGCTTCGTGACGAAGTCGCTGGCTCCGGCCTCGAGCGCCGCGCGCTTGCTCTCGCGGGACACGTCGGCGGTCAGGACCAGCACCGGCAGATAGAGCTCGGCCCGGCGCTGCTTGAGCCGTTTGAGAACCTCGACACCGTCGAGCACGGGCATGCGGAGGTCCAACAAGATGAGGTCGGGAAGGAAGTCGTCGCAGCACTGGACGACCGTGCGCGAGTCAGTGACCCCGAGGAGATTGTTGTAGCCGGCGTGCGACAAGAGCTGCTCGAGGAGCCGAACCATCGCCGGCTCGTCGTCCACGATCAGGATCCGGGCGCTGCTGAACGGCTCTGGGATCATGTGGCCTCCCGCGGGCTCGGGCAGCATTGATGATGCCAGCGTTCCGACCGGAGACCCTCGAGGTGGTACAAGGTCTGGAAATCGCGCCGCATCGGTATGCGGACGAGGCCCACGCGTTCCGCGGAACGGAAGGGGGACGCGGCGGAGCGAGTCGATGGTGTGACAGTACGAGGCGCGAATCTGACATCGCCCGCAAGCGCCCGCCTCGCCTGCCTCGGCTCGCGTTAGCGTCGCACGAGGGCCCAGCCGCGTGTCTGGAGATCCAGGCTGATGTCCTGCCGCCGGCGAGGCCCGAGCCGCCTTCCGCCACTCGCCGACTCTGATCGACGCCGTTCACCGAGGCGACGGTCGACGATCACTTCCGTCCCATCATCGCCAAACATCCGCCGGAGACTCTCGCAGCGAGCCCGCTCCTCGCGAGCGACGATCACGAGGCAGCTGCCGGCCGCCGCCGGGCCTTCCGACACCTCGGGGTCACTCGATCGGTTGATGTCGAGCATCGGCGGCAGCCCCGGGGAGGTGTCCATGAGCTCGACGCGCGTGACGCGCCTCATGCGGGCGACGATCGCGCGGATCCGGTCGATGGCCTGCAGGATCTCTCCGACCCGCTGGCGCCCCGGCCCGACGATCTCGTCGGACAAGAGCTGGGCCTGCCCCATCACGACCGCCAGCGGATTGTTGATCTCGTGCGCCGCTCCCGCGGCCAGGCTCGCCACCGATCGGAGCGTGTCGCGCTCACGCCGGGTCCCCTCGATTTGCCGGCGATGCGTGATGTCGCGCGCGATCGACGAGGCTCCGATGATCCGGCCCCACGGATCCCGCACCGGCGAGACCGTGACCGAGACGTCGATGCGCCGCCCGCTCTTCGCCACCCGTGTGGTCTCGAAGTGATCGATCCGCGCACCGCGGCTGAGCCGCTCGAGGATCGTCGGCAGTTCGGCGGCAAGCTCCGGCGGGATGATCAGCGAGATCGGCCGCCCGACGGCCTCAGAAGGCGCGTAACCATAGAGCCGCTGCGCGCCTTCGTTCCAGGTCGTGATGACGCCGTCGAGCCGCTTGCCGATGATCGCGTCGTCCGAGAAGGCGACGATCGCGGCGGTTTGCGCCAGCGCCGCCTCACTCCGCGCGTGCTCGCGGACGACGGCCGCGAGGGGCAGGGTGACGATCGTCAGGGTCATCACGAAGGCCTGGAGCAAGAGAAGCGATTCGTTCTGCGAGTCGCGTGCGAACGGCCCGTGGCCCGCCAGGGTGCCGACGATCGCCAGGCCCGCGAGCAGCGCCACGCAGGTCGCCGCCTCGCGCTGGCCGAACCGGAACGCCGCGTACACGAGCGGGGGGATGCAGAGGAACTCGAGGGGATAGTTGCCGAGATGCGACGGCCCCAGGCCATCGAAGACGATCAAGCCGGCCAGGAGCACGGAGGTGAGCACCAGCGCGAGTTCGACGACCTCCGCGCGCGTGAGACGCCGGCCCAGCTCCTTCGCCCACAGGAACAGGACCGGCGCCACGACCAGCGCGCCCGCCATGTCGCCGAGCCACCACGTCAGCCAGATCTCGCCGAAGCGTCCCCAGCGCGCGTGCCCCCCGAGCGCCAGGCTGGCCACGCCCACCGTCGCGCTGACCGCGGTGCTCGCAAGGCCGGCGAGCGCCGCGTACGCGAAGATCGACCGCGCCCGCTCGAAGACCTCACGGCCGTCGGCCCATCGTCGTACCAACCAGACGCCCAGCAGCGCCTCCAGCGTGTTGCCGGTGGCGATGCCGAGCGAGGACGGCACCGCCCCGCTGGTCGTCACGTTCACGAGGAATGCCCCGACGAAGATGGCGGGCCAGAGGTGATAGCCGTACAGCAAGAGCGCGGCGAGCGCGATCCCGGTCGGGGGCCATACGGCCGTCGCGCTGGTGTGCACGAACGCCAGCGAAAGCCCGACCTTGCCGGCGACGAAGTAGACGAGCGTGATCGCCGCCAGCGCCGGCCACACGTAGGGCAGCGAGGGCCACGCCACCCGGCGCGCCGTGGCGACGTGCATGAGCGATTCAACTGGCCGGCCGGCTGCTCTCATCACCATCGGGACCGACGCGCCCCAGCGGCACGGACCGTCGAGGGTGCCTGGTCTCAGGTTACAAACCGATGTCGCCAGCTCTCAATCAGGGAAACACCCCGGTCGTCACCGGGAACTCCCCGAAACGCTC
>WNGJ01001912.1_pt1 | contig 45080 bp, 39 predicted proteins | sample 5400611 | NCBI WGS metagenome assembly WNGJ01 (sample SAMN13153375, study PRJNA577476) | soil metagenome | isolation source: 40 cm soil or saprolite under Garry oak tree replicate 1 | place: USA:California | collected 2016-06-15
CGTTCGTACTCGGCGCGGAGCATCGCCTCGTCGTCTTTCACCTCGGCATCTCCTTCAGGAGGCACGCGGACCTTCTGCGACTCGAGGTCGGTCAGGATCTTCTGCTTCAAGCGGCAGAGCTCGTCGTAGGTTTCGAGCCAGCGTCGGGCGTCGTCGACATCACCGGAATGGGCTGAGGAGGCTTCGCCCGGCAGCAGCTTGTCACCATCGTCTTCCCCCACATGAGGAGAAACGGCCGACGGGCGCCCCGTCCCCGGGCACAGCAAGTGTGGAGGGAAGATGGGCGTTGACCTGAACGTGCGGACGTTTGCGTTTGGGGCGATCTCGATGGTCAGTCCGACTTTCGTTCCAAAAGTTCTGCGCCTAGCGATTCCGGCGGTCGCCTGGGCTGAGGTGGGCTGCTGTGGCCGCTCCCTGCCGGGCGAGCACGTCGGCCATGCGAGTGAGCTCGATTTGAGGGAAGCGGCGGCGCAGGTCGCCCGCGTCAAAGGTCATGTCGACGGTGTCGAATGCGATCCCGCCTTGAATCATCGCGGCAACATCAGGCTTGAGAGGCCGCATCACCAACGACATCAGCCGCATCATCGGCAAGGGAACATGTTTCACAGCAGCCTTCCGGCCAGCCGCGCGCTCGGCCTGACCAACCAGCTGGTTTAAGGTCAGGTTCTCCGGGCCGCCGAGGGAAAGAATTGTGCGGCTGAGATCGGGATCGAAGAGCGCCAACTCGACGAAACTTGCAACATCTTTGGCCGAGTTGAAGTTGACGGCGTTGTCTCCGCGGCCGAAAACAGTCGCTTTGCCGTCTTTGAAAATTGGTCCAGCGACAATCTCGGCCCACAGCTCCATGTAGGCGTTTGGACGCACGATGACCCAATCGAGCCGGCTGGCTCGAAGCGCTTCTTCGGCGCGATACTTCATCCGCCAGAGCTCCATCGCGTGGTCGGCCGTGGCGCCGTGTATTGAGACGAGCACAAAGCGCCGCACGCCTGCCGCCTCCGCCGCCCTGATGAGGTTCAGGTTGCCCTCGTAATCCACCGCCTTGGGGCCAGGAGCGCCGGGTCCAAACCCTGTCATGGCCGAAACCACGGCGTCGACGCCCTTCAGAGCCGCTTCCAGCGTGTGAGGGTTCCGCGCGTCCCCCTTAGCGAGCTGCGGAGTCTCGCCTAGGCGTTGGCGAGCGCGGTCCGGATCACGCGTGACGACCCGGACAGGGATGCCTCGGGCAGTCAGAAGAGGAACCAGCTCGATCCCAAGGTGGCCGGTGCCCCCGGCGACCAGGATCATTGCCGCACCACCTGCTCGCGGATGGCGTCGTCGACCGTCTTGTCGCTCTCGTCTACCGGCTCGACATAAAAGCGAGCCCAGTGAATAGCGTCGCCGCTAACACCGAAGACGATGACGCCGCGCGTCCAGTGAGACCTTCCGTCTCGGCGGGTGCCTCGCATCTCCCACTCGGTCCAGACGTTGTCGCTCGTAACGGCGCTCCGAACCACCTCGACGTGGATGTCCGGGACGAACGCGAAGATCTGCTCCCAATTCCGGCGAACCTGAGCTCGGCCGCGAAAGCCGCGGGCTGGATGTGCCGGCGTCTCGTTCTCATAGTCCTCGGCAAAGCATGCTGTCAAGGCCTCGAGATCATGTTGGTTCGTCGCGCGCACCAACCGATCGATCGTCGCGAGAGATTGCTCCATGCCTTCCCACCTCTATTTCGTTCCAGTATGCTAGAACCAATGGCGAGTATGCGCCGTAAGTCCCGGACTGTCAAGCGCAAGCGCTCTTATGACGTGACGCTGCGGCGAGAGCAGGCCGATCAGAACCACGCTCGGATCGTCGAGATGGCCGAGCGACGCTTCCTTCGCGACGGCTACACGAAGACGACGATCGCGATGATCGCGAAAGACGCGGGCGTGTCTGTGGACACTATCTACAAGTCGTTCGGAGGCAAGCCCGGTTTGATCCGTGCGATCCGCACACGGGTCCTGTTGGGGACCGGCCCTGTACCAGCCGAGCAGCGGTCAGACGAGATACAACTGCACCAACCTGATCCACGAGAGATCATCAGGCGCTGGGGCGAATTCGTCACCGAGATCGCGCCCATTGCCGCGCCGATCCTTCTGTTGGTGCGTGACGCCGCCGGCACCCACCCTGAGCTCCGTCGCCTGCTCGAAGAGATGGACGAGGACCGCCTTCGCCGAATGACAGACAACGCGCGGCGCTTTGTGGCGGCAGGCCATCTCCGGCACGGTATGACGATCGCCGACGCAGCAAATGTGCTCTGGACCTATAGCTCGATTGAGTTGTACGAGCTTTTGGTTCTGCGCCGGAGCATGCCTCTTAAAACCTATGGTCGCTTCGTAGCCGAAGCAATGATCGCCGCCCTGTTATGAGGCGGCGATGAGGTGGGCCGAGGGCGGACTGTAAGCCGGGTTCTGTATCCCTTGCGGGACGGTGACCATCTGTCTGGGGCGCCGGTTGCCCGGCGTCTCTAGCGACCGATACCCGAGGACTGGGCGAGCCGCCGTTAAAACGTCCTCCTATTTGGTCTTGCTCCGGGCGGGGTTTACCTGGCCGGCCGGTCACCCGGCCGCCGGTGGGCTCTTACCCCCGGCCCGCAGTAAGTCTACCCACCGAACTTGGTCTTCTTAACGTGGGCGTCGAGAGCCATGTTGACCAGTTTGTCCGCCCCCCGGTTTTCGCTGCGCCCGACATGTCGAATGCTGACTTGGTCCCCGAGCTGGCCCAAAAGCTCGGTCGCCTGCTTGTGCAGCTCCTGTAGATCCGGCTCCTTGACCTTCCAGCGACCATTCATCTGCTCAACCACCAACTTCGAATCCAGATAGACCTCGAGACGGTCAGGCTTCCAGGCCGCCACCGCTTTCAGGCCCTCGATGAGAGCCTGGTACTCAGCCTGGTTGTTGGTTGCCTTGCCCAACCATCGGTGGAAAGCACGTAGCCGTGTCCCCTGATCGTCTTCGATCAACACGCCCAACGCAGCAGGTCCAGGGTTTCCGCGGGCGCCGCCGTCGACGCGCAGCCGCAGTGTCTTCAGGCCATCACCAGGATCCGCCCGCAGTTCTCGCATTGAACGATCTCGTCGCCCTTGCGCAGCGCCTGCATGCCAGATGACGTCACGGTGACGTGACAGGCAAGGCACTGGTTGCGATCGACCTCGGCCACCTGTGGATATACGCGAACGCGCAGGTAGGCGTTCTGGGCCGGCAGCGGAACCTGCGACCAAATGGCAGCGCTGTCAGCTTTGACCGTCTCGAGCTCCGACTGCCACGACTCGAGGTCCCGGCGCAGGGTTGGCGCGGCCTCGGCAGAGCGCTTGCGCGCCTCTTCCAGGCTCGCGGCCGCCTCGCGCGCCGCGTCCTCGGCCGCTTCGCCTTCCTCCATCAGGCGCAGCTCGGCCTCTTCCTCCTCGGCAAAGCTCGCCTTCATGTGCTTCACCTCTTCGCTCATCTGCATCAGCTCGCTCGGACTCCGGATCCGTCCGCTCATCAGCTCTTTCTCACGCGAGCGCAGCCTGGTGCGGTGAGACTCGCGCTCACGGTCTGACTCCCGAAGGCGGAGCTGGATCGCCTGCCGCTCGGCCTGAGCGCTGGCGAGCGCCTCTTCCGCCGCAACGACGTCGGGATCGGAGGTCAGCAGCGACTCCACGCGTTCGAGGTCATCGCGCAGCTCTCGCTCCTTCTCCACCAGCCGCTGGTACGCCAGCAGGAGCTGCGCCGGTTTCATTCGAGGACGACCAGGACCTGGCCCTCCTTGACCACCTCGCCCTCCTTCACACGCACCTCTTTGACGGTGCCGGCGCGTGGCGACGTGACGGGGATCTCCATCTTCATCGACTCGAGGACGAGCAGCTCATCTTCCTCGGCGACCTGCGCTCCGGGCTGGGTCTTCACCTTCCACACGCTGCCGACCAGCTCCGCCTTGACTTCAGTCATACCGGAATGTTGCCGTGCTTGCGCCATGGGCGGTCAATCTTCTTGTCCCGCGCCTGCTCGATGGCCTTGACGATTACGCGTCGCGTCTCCGCCGGATCGATCACGTCGTCGATCATCGCCCAGCCTGCCGCGAGGTATGGATTGATCTGGGCGCGGATCGTCTCGATCAACTGCGCGCGGGTCGCCTCGGGATTGTCCGAGGCCTCGACCTGCTTGTTGAAGATGATGTTGACCGCGCCCTCCGGCCCCATGACCGAGATCTCCGCGAACGGCCAGGCGACGATGGTGTCGGGCTCGTAACCCTTGCCGCACATCACGTAGTAGCCGGCGCCGTAGGCCTTGCGCATGATGACCGTGACCTTGGGCACGGTCGCCTCGCTGGTCGCGTAGAGCATCTTGGCACCGTGCCTGATGATTCCTTCCTTCTCGACCTGAGACCCCACCATGAACCCCGGCACGTCCATCAGGTAGACCAACGGGATGTTGAACGCGTCACACATGCGGATGAATCGAGCCGCCTTGTCAGCGGCGTCGGAATCGAGAACCCCGCCTTTCTGCAGGGGCTGGTTGGCGACGACGCCGACCGAATGACCGGCGGCGCGAGCAAACCCGATCACGATGTTCTTGGCCCATGAGGGCTTGACCTCGAACCATGACTCATGGTCGAAGATCGCTTTGATGACCTTGCGCACGTCGTAAGCGGAACGCGGGTTGACGGGCACGATCTTGTCGAGACCGGCGACGAGCCGCTCTGGCGGATCGTCGGTTTCGACCAGCGGCGGCGCTTCGGTGTTGCTTGACGGCAGATAGGAGAGAAAGCGGCGCACCGTGGCGAGGCACTCCATGTCGTCTTCGACCTCGTTGTCGCCGACGCCGGACTCATAGCAATGCACCTGCGAGCCGCCCATATCGTGGTCGGTCACGTCTTCGCCGGTCGCCGCCTTGACCAGTCGGGCCCCGCCGAGTGACATCGAGGAGGTTCCCTTGACCATGGGCACAAAATCGGCAAGACCCGGGATGTATGCGGTGCCCGCCGCGCAAGGCCCAAGCATCGCCGCCACCTGAGGGATGACTCCGGACATCACGACCTGGTCGGCGAACAGCCAGCCCGTGCCGGCGAATTTCGAACCCGCCGCCTCCTGGATGCGAGCCCCGGCCGAGTCGAGCAGCCAGACGATGGGCTTGCGGTAGCGCAATGCCAGGTCGCGCACGCGGGCCGCTTTGAACTGCTCGCCGACCGCGCCCATCGAGCCCGCCATCACGGTGAAGTCGTACGCGATGACCCAGACCTGGCGGCCGTCGATGTCGCCGTGGCCGGTGACGACTCCGTCGGCGGGCGTTGGTTCGGCCCCTTCCGGCCGGGCCGGTGAACTGGCCGGGCCGACCTCCCCAGCAAGTGGGGACGTTGCCGGCTGCTGGTTCGCAAGCAGACCGAGCTCGACGAATGTGCCGGGGTCGAACAGCAAATCGATGCGCTCGCGGACGGTCAGCTTGCCGCGCTGGTGCTGCCTGGCGACCTTTTCCTCGCCCCCCATGGCGAGGTTTCTCTTGCGCCTGCCAAGGAGCTCGCCGACCAGCTTGTTGTAGTCGTCACCCACCCCGGTGATTCTATTGGCCGACCAAAAGGTCTTTCCGATCCCGCCACCGGTCGAGGAAGCGATACATATTGCGTTTCGACAGCCGATCCCGCTCCCGCGGCTCGGTGGACTCCCACAATCGGTGCTCGTGCTTCTCGAGGGGCAACCCGGCCAGCGCGACGGCCCGGCCGCCGCGGTCGCGCAATCGGAAGCTGAACTCGACGTCGGCGATGCGGTAGAACCGAAACCTGGGATCGAACCCGTCGATCGCGATCGCATCAGCGCGCCGGAAGGCCATGCAGTAACCCTCGATGGCGTCAACCTCCGGACCCTGGGTGGCTTCGAACTCTTTCATGGTGCCGCTGGCGCGAAGGCCAAACGGGCCGGCCACCATCACCGTGGGATCCGAGAGTGCCTCGAGCAGCGGCGAGACCGCGTCGCCTTTCAGCTCGACCCCGGGATCGAAGAGGACGACGATATCGCCCGCGGCCGCATCGATGCCGGCGTTCACAGCGGCCGAGAACCCCAGCGGCGCCTTGAGCGTGACGACTCGGAGGCGCTCGGCAATCCGATTCTGGAGCCAGCCGGCGATCCCGGGGTCGCCAGAGTTGTCGACCACCAGCGCTTCGAAGTCGGCTTTGGTGTGACTGAAGGCCGAGAACAGCCAGCGCTCGGCGTCCGGCTTCCATCCATGGACGACCGTCAGCAACGTGACGCCACGCGACTTTGGCTTTGGCTCGCCGCTCGGCGGCGCCTTGATCGCCTGCAGCTCGCTGCCGGTTGGGGTGTCGACGACGTCCCATCCCCCGCCTCGGAGTCTTTCGCGAATCACGTCCGCGGCGCCGAAATCGCGGGCTCGCCGGCGCTCGATGCGCTCGTCGAGCAGCTGTTGAGCTTCGGCCCTATCCGTTCTTTTTGGCTTTGACCGCCGCGGTCAGCGCGGGCACGATCTTGAGCGCGTCCCCGACCACCCCAAGGTCGGCCATCTTCATGATCGGAGCCTCGGCGTCCTTGTTGATGGCGATGATGACTTTCGAAGTTTTCATGCCGACCGTGTGCTGCATCGCACCCGAGATTCCGACCGCGATGTACACGCCCGGCCGCACCGACTTGCCGGTCTGGCCGACCTGCATCGAGTAAGGAACCCATCCCGCGTCGACGACGGCGCGGCTCGCTCCGACAGCTCCGCCGAGGGCGCTCGCGAGGTCTTCGAGCAGCGGGAAGTTTTGTGGTCCGCCCATGCCGCGGCCACCGCTGATGACGACCCTGGCCTCCTCGAGCTTGACCTTTTCCGAGGCTTCGACCACGCGCTCGGTGATGTGGGCGCGCTTCGAACCGTCCGCCAACGCGACGTCGAGCTGCTTGATCTCGGCCGACCCGCCCTTCTCGGACACCTCGAAAGATTTGGGGCGTATCAGGACGATCGCGGGCTTGCCGTTGGCCTTCATCGAGGCGACCTTGGCGCCGCCGAAGTACGGAACTTTGGCCACGAATCCGCCCTCCTTCGCCACCACATCGCTCGCGTTCGAGATCAGTCCGGAGCCAAGGCGCGCCGCCAGCCGGCCAGCGACTTCGCGCGAGTCGGAGGTAAAACCGAACAGGATCAAATCAGGCTTCTCCTTCTCGTGGAGCGACGCCAGGGCCTCCGTAGCCGGTTCGGCGATGTAGTCGTCGAAGGCAGCGTCCTCGTTGACGTGCACCGCCTTCGCGCCGTGCTTGCCCAAAACTGCCGCCGCCGCCTTGGCCCCCGACCCCAGGGCAACCGCGTATACATCGCCAAGCTCCCGTGCCTTGGCCATCAACTCGAGCGAGGTCGTCGCGACCTTGCCCTCGTTCAGCTCGGCATAGACGAGAATGCTCGCCACCTAAATCACCTTGGCCGCGGCGAGCACCTGGACGATCTTGTCCACCGCGTTGCCGTCGTCTTCGATCACCTCGCCCGCCTTGCGCGTCTCGGCGTCGACGACGCTCTCGATCGATTCGGCGGGCTCGCCTTTCTCGACTCCAAGGTCGGCGGCCGTCACCTGCTTGATCTCCTTGGAGCGCGCGGCCATGATGCCTTTGAGCGACGCGTAGCGCGGCTCAGCGATCGCGGCGGTGACCGTGATCAGCGCGGGGGTCGACGCCTCAACGACCTGGTAACCGTCGGCCGTCTGGCGGTGGACCTTCACCGTCGAGCCGTCGACCTCGACCTTCTTGGCGAACGTCAGCTGTGGAAAGCCGAGCATCTCCGCGAGCATCGGCGGCACCATGCCGGTGCTGCCGTCGTAGGACTCGGTCGCGCAGATCACGAGGTCGGGCCCTTCCTGCTTGATCGCAGCGGCCAGCACGCGCGCGGTGAGCAGGGCGTCGGCGCCAACCAGCTCCGCATCGGTGACAAGCACGCCACGGTCGGCGCCCATCGAAAGTCCCTTGCGAATGGCGTCCTTGGCCCGCTCGGGACCCATCGAGAGCAGGATCACCTCGCCGCCGTGCGCCTCTTTCAGCTGCAGGCCCTCTTCGACCCCACACTCGTCGCCGGGGTCGAGAACGACTTCCTTCTCGCGGGAGATGGTGTTGTCTCCCTCGAGGGTGAGGTTGGAGTTCGGATCTGGTACTTGCTTGACGGTGACGACGATCTTCAAAGCGTGTGGATCAATTATCGCTGCGCCGAAAGGGCGGCATGGAATCGCTCGAGGTCGGCAGGCGTGTTGAGGCTTTCGAACTGTGCAGGATCAAGACCCTCGAGCCACGTCACGTCCAGGTTCTCGATCACGTCATGAGCGGTGTAGTTGCCGGCGTCGAGCGCGCCGACGATGGCCGGCAGCGCGGTCTTGCGATACGCGCCGCACACTGGCTCGAACAATCCGTCGTGGCGAGGTATGGCCGCGTCGCAGTTTCGCGCCGCCGCCACCGCAAGCTCGGCCGCCGCCTGGGTGACGTATGGCATATCGCAGGCGACGGCGAAGAGCGCGTCGTTGCGCGCGGCCTCCAGGCCTGCCTCGAGCCCGGCAAGCGGTCCCGCCGATCGTTTGCGGTCGAAGACGACTCGGTACGGGACCAGCTGCTCCATCTGTTCCGGTTCGCCGAAGGAAACCATCACCTCGGAAAACGCTGGGGCCAAGCGTTCCACCACGTATCGCAGGAGAACGGTATCCCCCACCTCGATCCAGGGTTTCGGCCGGCCCATGCGCCGGCTCTCCCCACCTGCGAGCACAAGCAATGTGGCTTCCATCACGATAAGTGTCCCCTGTGAAGGCAATCGACTTTCACGTTCACCTGCCGACCCCCGAGTGGCTCGACGTTTCGATGAAGGGCTACGTCGAGGCTGCGGAGTCATATTTCCGCTCGAAAGTCGCACGCAAGACGATCGACGAGCTGGCGCATGAGTACGACGCCTTGGATATCGTCGCCGTCCTGCTGGCGTGGGATGCGGAAACAGCGACTGGACGCCCCCGAGTTCCAAACGACCTCGTTGCGCAGGCGTGCCGCGAATACCCGAAGAACTTCATCGGGTTCGGCAGCGTCGACCCGTTGAAGGGCGACCGGGCTGTCGAAGAGCTCGACCGCATCGCCGAGATGGGCTTGAAGGGCGTGAAGCTGCATCCCTCGCTGCAGGCCTTTGCTCCGAACGAAGAGAAGCACTGGCCGCTTTACGAACGGTGCCAGGAGCTCGGGCTGATCGTGCTGTTTCACACCGGGACCAGCGGCATCGGAGCCGGCCAGCCTGGCGGTCAGGGGATCAGGATCGACTTCGCCCGGCCGATATGGCTCGACGCCCCGGCGGCCGCATTTCCGGACCTCAAGATCATCGCCGCGCACTTCGGTTACCCATGGCATCTGGAGCTGCTGGCGATGGCATTACATAAGACCAACATCAACATCGACATCTCGGGCTGGGCGCCCCGTTACATCCCGACCGAGGTGATGCGCGATATGAAGGGCCGACTGCAGGATCAGTTCGTATTCGGAAGCGACTACCCGTTCATCCAGCCCCAGCGCTGCCTCGACGAGCTGCAGGGCCTCGACATCCCGGAGCCTGTGCTCGAGAAGGTGCTCGTGGGCAATGGCAGACGGCTACTTGGAATTGCCTGACTTGTAAATCCCCGCTTGACGCCGTGACGGCCGGGTTCCATCGTGCCCGCAATGGCCGTCAACTCTTCCCCTCCTGCCTGGAAGGACCCCACGAAGCTGGGGTATGGGGCTGAACCAGCCGCCGACCTACACCGCCGTGTCCTGCTGGCTCACTCCGACCTCCTCCTCGAAGACGTCGAGATGCTTCGCCTGCACGACGCGAACGAGGCGCCGCCGCACCTGCGCGAGGCGATCCGCGCCCTTCAGATCCGGCTCGGCCGCAGAAACCCACCCCTGCCGCCGGCAACGCTCGATGCCGCACACGACCTGGTCTTCGCGGTCCAGCAGCGCCTGATGGCGGCGAACCCGAAGAACCCACGCCCCAACCGCCACCACGGCCGCCCGAGCGGTCAGCCCCTGATCACTCTTGTACGCGAGGACAGGAAGTGGAAGGTGCTCACGCTGCCACCGCCAACGAGCAGCGACGAGGATGCGGACTGGATCGAGCTGGTCGAGTCGACCGTGGAGCGCGCGTGGGACCGGTGGTGCTACGCCCAGCAGCAGGCGGTGCGCGCGGCCCGCGTGCGCGCAAAACCCCACCTCGCGCTGGCGGTCGCAGAGGCCGCGTGGAACAACTACTGGCTGCTGCTGCAGGACGCCCAGCGGATCAAAGAAAGGCTCAGCGCTCGGCCCGTGCAGCGCGCTGTAGGAACTGTCTCAGCTCGTCGGCCCTGATCGGAGCGTCCGAGGCGCGGACCCGAGCGGCGAAAAGCTGAAGGAAGTGCCGCAGGCCGATGTCGTCGAGCATAGTCGCGGCCTCGATGATCTCGGCCGCGGCGTCGCTCTGGTTCGGATCCAGGACTCGGGTCAGGCTGTCCGCAAAGTCGTCAGGCAGCTCGCGCATCGTCTTCCGGTGACAATTACAACCTAGTGCAACCCGTTGTCATCGGCGATGTGATCTGGGAACCCAGCAGCGAGGTCATCGAACGGAGCCGGCTCAAGCGATTCATGGACCGGCACGGGATCGAGACATTCGATGAGCTGCTCAAGCGCGCCGACGACGACATCGAGTGGTTCTGGGACGCGGCCGTCAAGGATATCGACATCGCTTTCTACCGCGAGTACGAGCAGGTCGTGGACCTGTCGCATGGCAAGCCCTGGGCGAAATGGTGGGTCGGAGCGCGGATGAACATCGTCCAGAGCTGCCTCGACCGGCATCGCGACGGCGAGTTTCGCGACAAGACCGCGATCATCTGGGAGGGCGAGCCCGGCGACGTCCGCAAGCTCAGCTACGGGGAGCTGGACCAGCAGGTGTCGCGACTGGCGGGCGCGCTGCACAGGCTTGGGATCAAGCAGGGCGACCGGATCGGGATCTTCATGCCGATGTGCCCGGAGGTAGCGATCTCGGTCCTGGCGGCGGCAAAGATCGGCGCCGTGATCATCCCCTTGTTCTCGGGTTACGGCGCCGAGGCGATCGCCACCCGGCTGCGCGACGGCGAGGCCAAGGTGCTCATCTGCGCCGACGGTTTCTACCGCCGCGGCCACGTCATCCCGATGAAGGAGACTGCCGACCGCGCACTGGTCAGCTGCCCGTCGGTCAAGAAGGTCATCGTGCACCGCCGCGTCGTGCGCGAGATTCCATGGACCCACGGCCGCGACCAGGTGTGGGAGGTGCTGCTCGAGGATGAGCTCGATCGTGCGCGCACCCAGGAGCTCGACCCAGAAGACCCGCTGATGATCATCTACACATCAGGCACCACGGGCAAACCCAAGGGCACCCTCCACGTGCATGGCGGGTTTCCAGTCAAAGCCGCGCAGGACATGGCACACGGCTTCGACATCGGGCCCGATGACGTCGTGTTCTGGTTCACGGACATCGGCTGGATGATGGGCCCGTGGCTCATCTTCGGCACCCTCGTGCTCGGTGCGACCATGGTCCTTTACGAAGGCACGCCGGATTATCCCGCGGCGAACCGCCTGTGGCGGATCGTGGAGCAGCACGGGGTGACAGTGCTGGGTGTTTCACCGACGCTGGTGCGCGGCTTGATGACGCATGGTGACGAGGTCCCGGCGCACCACGACCTCTCCAGCCTGCGGATCCTCGGCGGCACCGGAGAGCCCTGGAACCCGGACCCCTTCCACTGGTTCTTCAAGAACATCGGAGGCGGTCGCATACCGGTGATCAACTACACCGGCGGCACCGAGGTCTCGGGCGGAATCCTGTGCGGCAACGTGATCACCCACCTGCGCGCCTGCTCGTTCGCGGGCCCCATCCCCGGTATGGCCGCGGACGTGCTCGACGCCGATGGTCGATCCGTGCGCGGCGAGGTCGGCGAGCTCGCGATCCGGAATCCGTGGCCTGGGATGACGCGCGGCTTCTGGGGCGACCGCGAGCGGTACCTCGATACGTATTGGAGCCGCTTCGACGACGTTTGGGTCCACGGCGACTGGGCCTATGTGGATCCCGAAGACGACCTTTGGTATGTGCTCGGGCGCTCCGACGACACGATCAAGATCGCCGGCAAAAGGCTCGGACCGGCTGAGGTGGAGTCGGTGCTGGTCGGCAGCTCGGCCGTCGCCGAGGCGGCGGCGATCGGCGTCCCCGACGAGCTCAAAGGCGAGGCGCTCGTCTGTTTCGTCATCCTGCGGCCCGGCCAGGAGCCCAGCGATCAGCTGGCGACCGAGCTGCAGGATCTGGTCGCAAGCGCGCTCGGCAAGCCGCTGCGTCCGAAGACGGTGCACTTCGTCGGCGACCTGCCGCGCACGCGCAACGCGAAGATCCTGCGCCGGGTCGTCAAGTCGGTCTACATCGGCAAGGACCCTGGAGACCTGTCCTCGCTCGAGAACCCGAGTGCTCTAGCCGCGATCGGCGCTACGCGCAGCTGATCGATCCAGGCCTAGAAGCTGAGGACTTTGTCTGCCTCCATGGTCAGCCGCACCAGGTCGGGCGGCGTGATGTACCTCGCGTTCGGGGAGAGCATCTCCGGCAAGACCCCACGGGCCTCAGCGCAGCCTTTTCAAACGTAGACGCGGACGTCCTGGTCGATGCATTTGTCGAGCAGCTCGCGAAGCGGCGGCACGCCCAGTCCCAACACGTTGGCGATAACGTCGGGCTTGACGAGCTCCGCCGCATCGCCCGCGAGCGCGACGGCGACCTCTATGCCGGTCGGTTTGGCGCCGTTGACCGCGATGTGGAAGGGCACGCTTGCGCGGGTGGGGTCCTCCGGTCCCGCGGCGGTGACGATCAAAAGCCCGGCCATGGCGACCAGTATGCTCGCTAGCAGCGCGATGCCTTGAGGCTGACGCGCGCCGACTGGGTACGGCTGCTGCTGCTGTGGCTCGGCGGCATCGACTTGCGGCTGACCATGCTTGCGGTTCCTCCGCTCATCCCTCTGATCCACCGCGAGCTGAACCTCGACGAGAAAGCGGTCGGCGCCCTCGTCTCAGGCCCGGTGCTGATCCTGGCGATCGCCTCCGTGCCCGGATCGCTGCTGATCGCCAAGCTCGGCGCGCGGGGAGCGCTGCTCATCGGACTGGGAGCTGTGGCCCTGTTCGGCGCGGTACGCGGCTATGGCCCGAGCGTTCCCGTGCTCTTCAGCGCGACTTTCCTGATGGGTGTGGGCGTCGCGGTGACGCAGCCGGCCTTTCCATCTTTGGTGAGGGAATGGTTCCCGCGCCGCATCGCGATCGCGACCGCGGTTTACAGCAACGGGATCCTGATCGGCGAGACCCTGCCGACCGCGCTCACCACTCCGGTGGGTGTCCTGCCGCTCGCGCACGGCGACTGGCGATGGGCGCTGGCGGCATGGTCGCTGCTGGTTTTGCTGAGCGGGATCGCGATCGGGGCGGCGGCGCCGACGCGAAGGGCCGGCTCCGAGGTCCACCGTCGGTGGTGGCCCGACTGGCGTCAGGGCCAGGCGATCCGGATCGGTCTCGTCATGGGCATGGCCTCGGCGGCGTACTTCGGCGCCAATGCCTTCATCCCGGACTTTCTCGACCAGACGGGGCGTCACAACCTCATCTCCCCCACCCTCGCCGTGCTCAACGGATCTCAGCTGCTGACTGCGCCGGCGGTGGCCTTGTGGCCTCAGCTGCTGACGGGCCGCGCCGGCTTCATCGGTGCTGCCGTGGTCATGGCCGCGGGACAGATCGGCATCGTCTTGACGCCGGGCGCGGGTGTCGTCGGCTGGGCCTTTGTGCTCGGGTTCTCAACCGCGCTCGCCTTCGTGGTGGTGCTCAGCCTTCCGCCCCGTCTGGCGCCCGCCGGCGACGTGGCGAGGATGAGCGCCGCGATCTTCACGCTGCAATACGCCACCGCGTTCGTGATCCCGCTGATCGCGGGAGGGCTGTGGGACGCGACGGGCCTGGCCGTGCTCGCCTTTGCGCCGGGCATCCTGGCCGCCGGCGCCATGGCCTGGGGCGCGATGTCGCTGCGGATGCCGGAGCGGGTTCAGGGCTCCGGCTAGGTCGGTATCCCGGCCTTGTAGTCGCTCAGGATCTCGTTTGCGGCCCGGGCGGCTTCCGACGCGCCGCTTTCCATAGCCCTGGAAATCCTGCCAGCAGCGCTCTCCTGCGAAGTGGCACCTGCCGGTCGTCTGGTCAGGCTGCCTGGCCTTCTCGTAGCCGCTGAACTGCGTGTGCTGGCGGACCTATCGTCGGCGCAGGTGATACCAGCGCCCAGGGAACCGTTCCGGCTGCTCGCCGCCCCACACCCGCACCAGGTCCCACGAGCCGCCGAAACGCCGTTCGAGCTCATCCCGGGTCACCCTCGCGTTGATGAAGAAATTCGGCTTGGTATAGAAGCCCCAGACGAGAAAGTCGGCCCCCTGCGCCGCCGCCTTGGTCACCCCAGCCGCGTAGGCATCGCGTCGCCCCTCGGGAATCGAGTGAAGGCATCCGAGGTCAAAGACCAGGCTGAAGCCATCACCGACACCGAGGTCGTCGAGGCGGGTCACGTCACCGAGCAGGAGTTGAGGCGAAATGTTCGCGGCCTCGGCCTTGCGCCTGGCCGCGGCGATGGCCCTGGGCACGAAGTCGATGCCGGTCACCTGCCAGCCATGCTGGGCCATGTAGAGGACGTTGGTCCCGGTGCCACAGCCGAGGTCGAGCGCCTTGCCGGGGGTTCGGGCTTGCCGGCCTTCGATGAGCTCCTTGAGCTCCGGCGGCGTTGCACCCGAATCCCAGGGCGTGACGCCGAGCCGATACATGGCGCGGAAGAAGATGCTCATCGGTCGCTGGAGAATAGCTCGCCAGGGGTGCCCCGCACCAAGCTGGCGGCGCACTCGAGGGGAGGACATGGAGCGGGCGACCGGCCTCGAACCGGCTACCTCAACCTTGGGAAGGTTGCGCTCTACCAGGTGAGCTACGCCCGCTCGGAAGAGTATCGATTCTAGGTTTCGACGACGGCTTCTGCCTGCGGCGCCGCCTCGGCGACCACCGACCGCACGAGCTGCGAGTACTCCTCGACCAGCCGGTCCGAGTGCCCCGCATCCGTCGTCGACGCGATGACGTAGTACTCGGGCCGGTCGGCGTCGGGCGCCACCAACACCCATCCGTCGTCGACGAACACCTTGACGCCGTCTGTGAGGTCGACGCGGTCCTTCAGGTGCCTTTCCATCATCGTGCGCATCACGCGGCCTTTGACCTCCCACGGGCAGAACTCGACCGCGGTGCGGTGAGCCACCTCAGGGATCCGCGAGCGCAGCGAGCCGAGCGTCATGCCGGTCTTGGCCAGCAGCTCGAGCACCCGCGCGATCGTGAAGATGGAGTCGAATGACACCGCAAAGTCGGGCCAGCAGTAACCGCCGACGCTGTCGGAGGCGAGCACCGTCTCGGCATGCTGGGCGGCCCTGAGGACCGCTCCCGGAGTGATCTTGGTCGGCACAAATCTGCTCCCGAGCTGCTCGGCGATCATCGAGAACGCCAGCGATGCGGACGCCGGTCCCAACACCATGCCCGGCTTGCTGGTCAAAGCAAGGCGCGTGAGCACGGCAAAGGCCGCATCGTGGCTCAGCACGGTGCCCGTCTCGTCGACGATGAAACAGCGTTCGCCCGGCGAGTCGATGAAGACGCCGAGCTTGGCCTTCACGGCCGAGGTGATCACCCCGATCTCCTGAAGGTGGGCCTGAAAGGTGGGGTCGTCCTGTTCCATGACGATCTCGGCCGGAGCCGCATTCAGGGGAATCACCGCGCAGTTCAGCTCACGAAGAATCTGCGGCAGCACCATCGCCGCGGCGCCGTTGTTGTAGTCGATCACGACCTTGAACGCCGCTCCCCGCACAGACTCGAGGTCGAGCTTCGCGATCAGGTCCTCCAGATAGCGCTCCGTCTGCTGGTCGCGCCGCGTGATCCGGCCCATCTCGTAATGCGAGACGCGGCGGATATCCTCGCGAAAGAAGAGTCCCTCGAGCTTGCGCTCGCTTCGCTTGTCGACGTCGAGGCCATGGTCGTCGAAGATGCGGACGTCGGCCGAGCGGGGATCGACCGGCGACGTCTGCACGTGCACAGCCGACATGTGGTTGTGGCGCGACCAATAACGGCCGATCGGGGCCGGCAGCACCGAGAGGTCGATGACGTTGGTGCCCGACGAGATCATGCCTGACATGAGGGCGCGGCCGATCATTCGAGCCGATCGCGTGTAGTCGCGCGAGAACGCGATCTCGGTCCCCTTGGTGGTCAGGGCGCCGATCGCGGCGCCAAGGCGCGAGGCGAACTCGGGTGTGATCTCGATGTTGATCAGCCCCGTGAGGCCATAAGAGCTGAAGAGTCCTCGCTTCCACGAGCCGGCCCAGATGATCGACTCGTGGACGACGGCTCCAGGCTCGACCTCTTTGTTCGGCCAGATCCGCACGTTCGCGTTGACGGTCGAGCCCGAGCCGATGGTCACGTCGCTGCCGATGACGCTGCCTTCCTCGAGCAGGCATCCGTTCTTGACCGTCACGGAGCGGCACACGACCGCGCCGCGAAGGCGGGAGTTCAGCCCGATGTAGCTGTGATCCCAGATGATGGAGTTCGAGATCTTCACGCCCGAGTCGACCGTGGTGTAAGCGCCGACCACCGCGGGGCCGTTGACCCACGCGCCGGCGCGCACCTTGGCGCCGGGCCCGATCAAGGCGGGACCATCGACGCGGGCGCCGGGAAACACCTCGGCTTCGGGGTGAATCCACGTCGAGTCGCCGACGCGGTCGCCTGGCAGCTGCACGCTGACCCTGCCCTCGAGGCAGTCAAAGTTCGCTTTGACATACGCGGCGTGGCTGCCTACGTCTTCCCAGTAGCCGTCGGCGATCCAACCAAAGACGTGCTCGCCTTCCTTGAGCAGCTTCGGGAACACGTCACCGGACCAGTCGGTGACCTCGCCTGTCCGGAAGAACTCGAAGACCGCGGGGTCCAGGATGTAGATGCCCGTGTTGGCCAGGTCGGAGATGACCTCGCCCCAGCTCGGCTTTTCGATGAAGCGCTGGACGGCTCCTCCCTCGTCGACGACCACGACGCCGTACTCGAGCGGGTTTGGCACCGGCTTGAGGACGATGGTGGCGATGGCTTTGCGCTCGCGATGGAAGCGCGCCGCCGCACCGAGGTCGATATCGGTCAGCGAATCGCCGGAGATGACGACAAAGGTTTCGTTCAGCTGCTGGCGAGCGAGCATGACCGAACCGGCGGTGCCGAGAGGTGAGTCCTCGACCGAGTAGGTGAGGGCGACGCCCTGCTCGGATCCGTCACCGAAGTAGTTGCGGATCGAGGCGCCCATGTACTGCACCGTCGCCACCACGTCGCGCAGCTGATGGCGGCGCAGGTGAAGAAGGATGTGCTCCATGATCGGCCGGCCCGCGACAGGCACGAGCGGCTTGGGCATGCTGCTGGTGAGCGGCCGGAGACGAGAGCCTTCGCCCCCAGCCATCACAACCGCCTTCACTTCCCCAACCCAATACGATCTTAATTCGGTGGTAGAGGAACTCAAGCAATTCGCTTACGACCTGCTCTGGACCTGGCAGCCCCGCATCGAAGCCCTCTTCCGCGCCCTCGACCCCGAACTCTGGAAATCGACGCGCGAGAACCCCGTGCTGCTGCTCTCGCAGCTCGGTGAGGACGGCGTGCAGCGCGCCTGCGAACGTGAGGACGTTCGCCAGGCATTCGACGGCGCGCGGGCGGCCTATCGCCAGTACTACGAGCGCCATCCGCGGTTCATGGACGCAAAGGCGCCGCTCGCGGTGGCTTACTTTTCGCTCGAGTTCGGGCTTTCGGAATGCCTGCCCATCTATTCGGGCGGGCTCGGCGTCCTCGCCGGCGACCATCTCAAGGCGACGAGCGATTTAGGGCTTCCGCTGGTCGCGGTGGGTCTCCTGTACCGGCAGGGCTTTGGGCGGCAGGACATCGATGGCGGCGGCCGGCAGTTCGAGGTCTACTTCGAGAACCGCGGCTCCGAGCTGCCCGTGCGCAAGGTCGAAGGGGTCGAGGTCGAGGCGCCGATCGGCACGCGCAACGTCCGCATCGCGGTCTGGCGGGCCCAGGTCGGCCGGGTGCCGCTGTTCCTCCTGGACACCGACCTCGAATCGAACCCAAACGACCTCCGCAACATCACCGACCGCCTCTACGTGCCTGAACCGGATCGCCGGCTGCGGCAGGAGATCGTGCTCGGCGTCGGCGGTGTTCGTGCGCTGCGCGCACTGGGCATCGATTCGGGTGTCTTCCACCTGAACGAAGGCCACAGCTTTCTCTGCGCGATCGAGCGCATCCGCGAGCTGCGCGCGTCACGGCAGATGACGCTCGAAGAGGCCCGGCTCGTCGCTCGGGCGGGCATCGTCTTCACCACACACACGCCGATCGCGGCGGGCAGCGACTACTTCGACGCCGGCCTGGTCTGGGACCAGCTTGGTCCTTACCTGAGCCAGGTGGGCATCTCGTTCGACCGTTTCATGGACCTGGGCCGACAGCGGCCCGGCGATCCCCGGGAGAGGTTGTGCACGACCTACGCGGCGCTGCGCCTCGCCGACCAGTCGGTCGGGGTCAGCCGGCTACACGGAGCGGTGTCGAGGCGGATATGGAAGGACGCGTGGCGCGGGTTGCCCGAGAACCAGGTTCCGATCGGCTCCGTGACCAACGGCGTCCACATGCCGACGTGGGTCGCCTCGGAGATCGCCGGCCTGTTGGGCCGTTTTGTCGGTCCGGACTGGTGGGACCTCGACCCTTCCGACGGGAGGTGGCACGCCATTGACGAAATTCCCGCGCACGAGCTGTGGGCGATCCATGGCGAGCTGAAGCGAAGGCTCTTCGTACTTTCGGACGAGCGAGCGGAGACGCCCCGGGAGCTAGATCTGAACGCGCTCACGATCGGCTTCGGCCGTCGATTCGCTCCGTACAAGCGGGCGAACCTCCTGCTTCGAGACCGGCCGCGCCTGAACAAGCTGCTCCGCAACGCGAAGCGGCCGGTGCAGATCCTGTTCGCCGGCAAGGCCCACCCGGCCGACCAACCCGGCAAAGACATCGTCGCGGGCATCGTCGGCCTGTCCCGGGAGGAGCCCCGCGTCGTCTTCCTCAAGGACTACGACATCACCTTGGCCCGGCACCTGGTGCAGGGCGCGGACGTGTGGCTCAACAATCCGCGGCGGTTCCTCGAGGCGAGCGGCACGAGCGGCATGAAAGCAGGCGCGAACGGAGCCCTCAACGTGAGCATCCTGGACGGCTGGTGGGATGAGGCGTACCGGCCGGAGCTGGGCTGGGCCATCCCGTCGGGCGCAACCCTCGACCGCCAGGACATCGACGACGTGGCTGAGGCGGAGGGACTCTTTCGACTCCTGGAGCGCGAGGTGGTGCCCGCCTTCTATGACCGTGACGAGTCAGGCATCCCGCGTCGCTGGGTGGAGATGATGAAGGCGTCGATCCGCAACGTGGTGACTCAGTTCGGGGCCCGACGGATGGTGATCGATTACTTCGACACGGCGTACGCCCCAGGCGCCCGCCGCGTCGAACAGCTCCGGCTGCTTCCAGACTGGGGCGGGTAAGGTATGAGAGGGAACCCAGATGGTTCCCTCTCATCGCGCATGCGGCTTAGCCGCAGGCGCTGCTCTCTTTCCGGTATACGGTTGGGACTTTTTCTAAGTAGTCACTCGAGGCAATGCCTGGGAGACGCTTGTGCAATGCGGGATGCGGCCGGAGCAAGTCCGGCCGCCAAGGCGATGTTGGGTGACGGTATGAGAGGGGACTCAGGTAGGTCGCTCTGGTCTTACTTCCCGACTGGGGCGGGTGAGGTGGGTACGGCGGTGGTCAGGCCGCGTCTCTCGCGGCGCGCAGCGACCGCGGCCACATAGAGCTGCACGTATTTCAGCGCCGACCGCGACCAGGAGACGTCTTCTTTCATCGCATGCTGAACGAGCCACGCCCATTCAGTCGGGTGCCTGAAGTTTTCGGCCGCCCGCACCACCGCCGCGAAGAACTGCCAGGGGTCGTAGGGTCCAAACCGGAATCCGTTGCCCTTCTGCGCGACCGGGTCGTAGTCGCGGATGCTGTCGGCGAGACCACCCGTCGCTCGGACCACCGGGACCGTCCCGTATCGGAGTGCGATCAGCGGCGCCAGTCCGCCGGGCTCGAAGCGCGAGGGCATCCACAACATGTCCGCGCCCGCATAGATGCGCTGCGCCATCGCCGCGTCGAAGCCGATCACGACCGCGACCTGGCGCGGGAGCTCTGAGGCCCAGCGCCTGAACATGTCTTCGTAGCGCCGGTCGCCGGTGCCGATGACCACGACCTGCAGGCCTAGCTGGACGAGCTCGGGCATCGCCTGCTCGATGAGGTCGAAGCCCTTGACGTCGTAGAAGCGCGAAACGATGGCGCAGAGAGGCCGGCTGACGTCCTCGAGACCCAGTTCCGCGCGCAGTGCGGCCCGGCACAGGACTTTGTTCTGGGGCGCCTCCGCCGAGTAGTGGTGCTGGATGTTGGGGTCGCGCTCGGGATCAAAGGTCTCGTAGTCGATCCCGTTCAAGATCCCGTGCAGCTTGTGGGTGTTGCGGCGCAGCAGCTCATCGAGGCCCTCGCCAAACTCCGGCGTCTGGATCTCCTTGGCGTAGCGCTCGCTGACAGTGTTCACGACGTCCGCGAAGTGGATGCCGCGGCCCAGGAAGTTGACGACGTTGTCGAGGCCCGGGATGCCCAGCCGGATCAGTCCCCACTCCTGCAGGCCCGCGAGAACCAGGGCGCCAAAACCGAACACGCCCTGCGCCGACAGGTTGTGAATGGTCAGGGTCGTCGCGATCTCGCTGTACGGATCGCGGTCGTAGACACGGTCAAGCATGTTGGGGATCAGGGCCGCGTACCAGTCGTGGACGTGAACCACATCGGGGAAGAAATCCAGGGCGGGCATCATCTCGAGCACGGCGCGGCAGAAGTAGACCGACCTCGCGTCGTCGTCCCCGAAGCCGAACATCCCGTCGCGGTCGTAGAGCTGCGGGCAGTCGACGAAATAGACGACCATCTCGCCGAGCCGGCCTTCGAAGATGGTCGCCGCCAGCTTGTCGCCCCCCAGGGGCACCTGGAGGTCGGTTACGACGGGTCGCAGGCCGTAGCGCCCAATGTCGACCTGCCGATAGCGGGGCAGGACGACGCGCACGTCGTGGCCCAGGCGGCGCAACTCCTTGGACAGGGAGGCGGCCACGTCAGACACGCCGCCGAGCTTTGCGAACGGCGCCAGCTCCGCGGTCGCGACCAGGACCTTGAGGTGCTCCGAGTGCGGCACCTCTATCTGCGCCGCCTGGCCGGGGACGCGCAGGCCGAGGGCGCCCGACGGCGGCACCACCTCCATGTCGCGGCCCTCTCGGCTGACGATCAACGCCACCTCGAACGCATCTCCCGGGCGCTTGCCGACCTGTGGGAAGGGAACCGCGACGGAGAATGGATCCTCGACGTCCCAGCTCGTCTCCGAGGTTGCCCTCGTCAGCGGTTCGACGACCTTCGCCACCGTGACCTTGCCGCCCTGCGCCCGCGGCGTGATCCGGACCACGTAAGCCGGCTCGAAACCAAGCTCGGCGATCGCTGTCTTGGGCAGCGGAAGCTCCATATCGCTGTCGCCGTCCAGCGCCGGCGCCCCCGCGCAGTAGAGCCAGAGCTCGATCTTCTGGGACTCGAGCTCGTGACCCGAGCGAGGAGAGTCGATCCGGAAATACATCTTGCTTTCGTCGTACCCGTAATAGACGCGCTCGACCACACCCGCCGGACGGTGCAGGGCCCCGAACCCTGAGCCGACGAGGTAGTAACCGGCCTGGGCCCAGACCGGGTCCTGACGCGTCTGGGGACTGATCAAAGCCGCCGGCACGCCTCGCTCAGGTGTCGGCGCGCGCTTGATGATCGGTTGGAACAGCCGAGCCGGCGCGCGAGCGCCCATCAGCTTGTAGACATTGCGCAGGTGCAGGCGAAACTGGTTGTCCCAGATCGGGTCCATGCCCGAGTCGTGCTTGCGGCTGAACCACCAGAACCAATCGCTGCCCTCGGTGATTAGGATCTCGCGCCAGGCGAGGGCCGCGGACTGCGATTCTTTCGGCCGCTGCTGCGACTGCGCGTCGAGCCAGTCGCGCGTTTCCGCCAGCAGGTCCCATGCGACGTTGTGCTCGGGGTCGCCGATCCACGTGTCGAGGCTTGCGCCGATCCAGCTACCGGTGTGCAGGTGGTGGAGCAGCTGCTGGGAGGGGTACTGAGCGAGAAAGTCGGATACGGTCGTGGTCACGATATCGGAGCTCGAGTCGAGCTCGGTGTACAGGGCGTTGAGGAAGTCGTGGCCGTCGCGCGGGTAGAACTCCCACGCGTTCTCGCCGTCCAGGGCGATGACCGCGAGAAACTCCCGGTCCCCCTGGATATCGCGAATCCGCCGGAGGCGCGCGATCAGATCACGCGCCGCGTCGATGGATGACATCCGCTGGTAGTCGAAGCCGATCACGTTCGAGAGCTGTGAGTCGCGGAACACCATCGAAACGGTGCCACCTTCACGCGCGACACGCTTGGGTTGGTACAGGTGCTCGTCGCGGTTGAACTGGCCCTCGAGCGAGCGGGCCAGCACCTCCTCATCGCTGATCATCCAATCGAGCTTTGCTTTCTCGGCCAGGCCGATCACCGCCTCGCCGACGGCCATCTCCGAAGGCCACATGCCTTTTGGCTTGCGGCCGAGCATGCGCTCGAATAATCCCGTGCCAAGCTCGATCTGGCGTTCCGCGTCCTCGCGATGCGAGAAATGGCGCTCGGGGAGCTGGATCTGGGGGTTGGCGCTGCGCGCCGAGTCGACGTGGCATATCAGCGGCAGGATCGGATGGTAGTAAGGCGAGAAAGTAAGCTCGGCCTGCCCGCGGTCGGCGAGCTCGCGGTATTTCGGGATCACGCTCCGGATGCGCTCGAGCTGTGCCTCGAAGAGGATCCCCTTGTCCTCCTCGTTGAAGTCCCGGTCTTTGCGCTTGAGCTCGGCGAGGCGCCGGTCGTTCTCGACCCAGACGGGATCGCACCACGCCAGGTTGAACCACACCTGGAGGTCGCGGATATCGGCGGTCGTGTATTGCGCGTCGGGCGAGCGCGAGGCCAGCTCGAGGGCGGAGGACGAAGTCGCGCTCCTCGGCCGAGAGATCACCCGCAGCGCGCTTGCTCAGGTTGAGGAAGAGATCGACCGACTCCTCCTTGCCGTAGTCCTCGATCTGGGCCAGCAGCGATGGAACGAGGTTGAAGGTCGCCCGCACGTTGGGGTAGCCGTCGAGCAGCGCCGGCATCTTGTAATAGTCCTTGGCCGAGCGCAGCCGCACCCACGGCAGGAGGTAAGTGCTCGTGAGGTCGTCCTTGTAGTACGGCTGGTGCATGTGCCAGATGAAGGCAACGTGGAGTGGCTTCATTTCCTCAAGCGCTCGGGTGAAGTTTAGAGAGCGACGGTGCCTCGACCGAACGCTTCGCTGTCGTTCGCGGAGCGCGCCGCAGCGGCCGCTTCACGGGCGGCGTGGCCGGGATGCTGACCTCCTGCCGGGCGGCTGCAAAATCGACCCGAAGCAGCAGCTGGTCGATCACCTTATCCCATACGTAGTCGCGCGCAGTGGTTCGGCCGCGCTTACGGATCTCCGCCGCCAGCCGCGGTCTCTGCTTGAGCACTGAGAGCTCGGTCACGATCTCGATCGGATCGTCCGTCTCGAGGACCACCGCGTTGCGATACGCCTCTGCGTAGTCCTCACCTGTGGACCCTGTGACCGCAGTGCCGCCCGCGGCCATGACCTCGAGCCCGACCAGCCCGAACGGCTCGTGACCGGAGTTGGCCAGCACCGCGTCGGAAGCCGAATACATTGCGCGGACCGCCGAATCACTGAGGAAGGTCGTGAGGTTGATCACATCCGCGTCCTTCGATTCCCGCATCAGGGCGGCAAGTCCCGACGGATCGTTCGGCGCAGCCGCATGCCGTACGACAAGACCCTGATGCACGGCGTGGCTGACGACCTCGGCGCCGTGCGCTTCACGGCCTCCCCGCATGAGGAGCTTCACGCTGTGGCCCACTCGCTTGAGCAGGGCGGCGGCGGAGATGGCCATCAACCAGCGCTTGTCGGGGTCGAAGCGGCCGATCTTGAACCAGAAGTGCTCGGCGCCCGCGGCCGAGGACAGCTCGGTGATCGTGTGCGGGTCGGGATCGACGATCGACTCGCGAGGAATGCCGTTGGGGATCACGATCGGGTTCTGCCCCGACTCCCACATCCTGAACTTCATGTAGCGGCTGACCGTGGTCACGGTGGTCGCGAGGTTCAGCGCGGGCCAATCGATGCGGTTGAAGCCGTAAGTATTGTTGGCGTTCCAGAGCATGACGACGCGATTGCGAAGCCCGCGGTAGTAAAGCGAATCCGAGATGAGCTTCATCGACCACGACGTGTGCCACTCCTCGCCCAGGATGACCACTTGCTTGTCATCGGCGATCGCCGGTCCGATCACGGTGTCGACCAAGCTCGACGGCAGGCTGTAGTTCCAGTCCCGGATCTTGCCCTCCTCGCCGTCGTAGACGCCGCCTCGGTGCAGGGCTGAGATCCACTGGCACCAACGCCTTAGGTGCAGCCGTCCGTCCTCCAGGTCTTCCTCACCAGGAAGGTCCGGGTCGCCACAGAAATAGACATACGTCGAGTAACCCATTCGGGCCAGCGAGCGAGAGAGGCCTTTCACCCGCACACCCAGGCCCCCAGCCTGGCTGTAAACGTCGGGGCCCTCGAAGCTGAGGATCACAAAGACCGATCGAGCCGGGTCCAGGTTCAACGCGCCGTACCCAGAATGTTCAGCGCCTCTGTGTGCAGCTCACGGGTTGGAGCGCACAGCAGGGTGGAGCGGCTTTCGAGATCGCATCGCACCTTCGCCAGCGGTTCGCCGTGCAGCGTGGTCGCGACGCCGCCTGCTTCGGCGAGAAGGAGGAGGCTCGCCGCCATGTCAAAGACCCGGACCGGGATCGGCGCGCAGAAGACGTCGAAGCCTCCCGCGCTTGTCAGCGCGATCGACAGGGCCATCGAACCCAGTATGCGGATCTTGGCCGCACGCTCGACGAGAGGCTGGGCGAGCTTGAGCGCTCGGGGCGTGCTCTCCAGGCCCAGGAGCTCGATCCGGTCGCGCCCGGATCTCTTCATGACGGTCAGCGGCTTGCCCGCGCGCCACACACCCTGCTTGCGAATCGCCTTCCATTCCTCGCCTGTGCTGATGTTGAGGACGAGGCCCGCGTACGTGTCTTCGACAACGGGACCGTCGAGGACGGCGAGCATGACACCGAACAGCGGGAGCCCTTGCTTGGCGTTGAGGCTGCCGTCCACAGGGTCGACGAGGACGAGCGGGTACTCGGCGCCGAAGTCGCGGCGGCCGGCCTCTTCGGAGAGCACCGAGAACTTCTCACCACGCTCGCCAAGCCCCGCCAGCTCAGCGAAGACAACAGCCTCCGCGGCTCGGTCGAGCTCCAGCGTCGTGTCGCCGCCGGCGCCGACGCTCAGCGGCGCGCGGCCGGCCTCGGTGCCCGTAATTGGCTGCACGGCGCGCCGAACGCCGTCACCGATGCGCGAGAAGACCTCGAGCCACTCGCCGCTGGCCAGGGGCCCCCGCGAACTCACGGCGAAGCCTCTGAGTTCGTGGGGATTTGTTTCAGTGCGGTTGGTCGGGCAGCGTGGGCTCGGTCGAGACCTTGCGGCGCCTGCGCCGGCGGCGCTCGACGACGATGGTGATCAGATACGGCTGCTGCATCGCCCACACGCGCTCTATGAGCTGTGGGATCGGGATCGAGTGCGGTTGCTCGATGCCGAGCATCACGAGCGCTTCTGCCACGTGGTCCGGCAGGTCGGTCTTGTCATGAAGGTTGAGTTGTTCGAGGCTCTCGAGAATGTCATCGAGGCGGCGCAGCCCGCCCCGCCTCTCTGATTCACCCGGCCGGAGCATCGTGAAAGCTTACTGGGTGATGGCTTTTACCAGCGAGCGGGTCACCTCGGCGGGACGCTCGAACTGGAGCCAGTGTCCAGCCCCCTCGAGAACTTCGAGTCGGTAGTCGCCGGTCACGTAATTCATCGTGCTCTCAGCTTGCCAGCGCCCCAGCGCCGGATCCTGGTCGCCCCACAACATGACGGTCGGCGCGACGACCTTCAGATCGCGGCGCAGGTCGGTCCAAGCGCGTTCGCGCGAGAGGTTCGCGCGGTAGTAGTTGAGGCCTGCCGTGAGCCGCCCAGGCTTCGACAAAGATCGGACGAAGTGTTCGACGATGGAGGGAGGCATCGCGCTGCCAAGCATTCGGCGCAGCCGCCTGTGGTCGTCCTCGGACAACACACTCTCGGCCTTTCCTTCGACCAGGAAGAGACCGATGTATCGCGATCGTTCTTTCTGGTCCTCATCGTGGGCGGCCGCTTCAGCCAGCGCGACGGGATGTCCGACCGAGAGCACCGTGAGGGTCTTTGTCATCTCGGGATGGCGGCCGGCGAAGAACCATGCCACCATCGCCCCCCAGTCGTGGCCGGCGACATGAGCGCTGGATCGGCCAAACGCTTGGATGATCCCGGCGACGTCCTTGACAAGAGTTTCGAGGCGGTAGTCCTCAACGCGACCCGGGGCATCACTCAATCCGTAGCCACGCATGTCCGGGGCCACCGCCAGCGCTCCAGCCTGGGCCAGTGCATCCACCTGTTTGGACCATGACTCGGCGCCTTCAGGAAAGCCGTGAAGGAGGATGAACATGTCGCCGCTCGCAGGGCCATCGACCATCGTCCGAAAGCGCAGGCCGTTGGCCTGGACCATGTGCTGGCTGGCTGTCACTTCACGTGTTTGCCTATGAAATCGGTCGCGACGTCGAGCGCCTGGTCGAGAACCGCCAGGAGTCCGTGCCCCTGGCCCTTGAAGACCTCGAGCCGCGCGTCCGGGATGAGCTTGATCTTCTCTCTCAAGAGGTCGATGCGGGCGAAGGGGTCGCGATCGCCGCTCAGAAATAGGGTCGGGCAGCGAATCTGAGACCAGTGATCGGTGCGGAGCTGATCCGGGAAGCCTGGACGGTGCAGCGGATAGGAAAAAAGCACGAGGCCACCGAAGTCCGCCTCGACCGCGGCCATGCTCGCGACCCTTCCCCCGAAGGATTGGCCACCACCGATGACCTCGAGTCCGCGACCTGAGGTCTTGATGAAGACAGGCACTGCCTTCTCCGCACTTCCACGTGGAAGATCGACCGCGATGGCATCGATTCCACGTCGATTGAAACCGACCACATAGGGTTTCATCGACGCCGCGTTGCCTGATGCTCCATGACCGAGGACGACTCGCATGATGCGTATCGTCGCAGTCTCTTAGAGGTCGATGCAGAGGTCGATGATGGTCGTCATCAGCGCGACATCAGCAGAAATTTCCACAAGGCCTCTCGAAAAAAAATTTCTCGAACCATTGACGTGAGAGGGGTTCATCGAGTATCACAACACCTTGTATGGCGATGCTGCTCGTGGTTGCCACCACAGAGGCAACGGACCCGACGCGAGAAAGGCGACCATTTTCGACAACCGCCAACGTCTCGGAATCCTTATCAATGAGGGTCCGTGGCGCAACCCGTGGGGTTACAGAGGAGGTACGTGCAGGAGAGATCCTGTCCACGTCTCACCACCACATGGAACCCGCCAGACCGATGGAACCTATCGGGTCCATATCTTTTGGAGAAGGAGGTAATGCATGATGGCAAAGAAGAAGGCCGCTAAGAAGCCGGCTAAGAAGGCCGCCAAGAAGACCTCGAAGAAGAAGTAAGGCACTTCTCTTCAATCGTTTCGTAAGTCCGTTACGCGCCGGGGCTCTGTGGAGTCCCGGCCCTTTTTTTGATATGAGAGGGAACCCAGATGGTTCCCTCTCATCGCCCGTGCGGCTCCGCCGCAGGGGCTGCTCTCTTTCCGGTATACGGTTGGGATTTTTCTAAAGTCACTCGAAGCAACGCGGGGTGGCTTGAGAGACATAGTCGCGGCCGGGATGAACCCGGCCGCCAAAGTAACGCTGGGTTTCGATGTTTCTAAAGCCACTCGGGGCAACGCTGGGTGGCTTGAGAGACATAGTCGCGGCCGGGATGAACCCGGCCGCCAAAGCAACGCCAGTTAGACATATAAGGAAGGCAGGACTACTCTTGACTCCCGAACAAGTGTTCGATAAAGTCTAGGTTGCCTCCACTTCTCCCCTGCGTCTTTCTCCGAGGCCCCATGAAAGATGCAGGCACAGAAGCTTGAAGTCGCGATCGATTCGATTCGAGTCCGCTTCGGCAGCCAGGCGCTGACGAGGGCGGCCGAGATGCCGCCGCCGCAACCGTGGTTGAGTGAAACAGCAGTCGATCACCTCACCGGGATCGGTGGCTTGCCCCGCGGCCGCCTGGCGCTGTTCACCGGCAGCGGCACGAGCGGCAAGCTCACGCTCGCCTTGGCGCTTCTGGCCGGCGCGACTCGCGAGTTCGCGCATGCGCTGGTGATCGACGGCGGCGGATTCGACCCCTTGGCGTTGACTTCCTTCTCCCCTGAGCTCGGCGCGCTGACAGTCGTCCGCGCGCCGGCTCCTGAAATCGCCGGCGAAGCGGCGGCCACGCTCGCGAGGGCAGGCGCCGGCTTTCTCTTGTTGACATGCGAGATTCCCGAGCACTGGCTCGGGCCGCTCGAGTCCGGCGCCAACCGCTCGGGCACGGTGATCGTGGGAGTGATCGATACACCGAGCCGAGCTCTGGCCCATGCCTCCAGCTTCAGCCTCGGGTTCTCACGCAGGGATTGGATCTGGGAACGCGGCTTGCTCGTCGGTCTCAGAACGTCGGCGCGCTGCGTGAAAAACCGCGTCGCTCCGCCTCTGGGCGAGACAGAGCTCGAGATTCGCTACCCGTTGGGTACCCGACCGCTCACTGATTACCCGCAGCTGGTCACAGAGAAACCGATCCATGCCGGCGAGTTGGAATCATGCGCGTCTGCTGTGGTCTGACCGCACACCTCGAGCTTGCGCGGCGACCGGACCTGTACGGGATCCCGGTGATCGTCGGGCGATGGGACGAGCACGTCGTCGCGGCGTCCGAAGAGGCGCAGGCCTCAGGGGTTCTTCCTGGCATGGCTCTTCGCCAGGCGGAGCACCTGTGTCCTCAAGCGACCTTCGTCCTGCCCGACGAAGAAGCGGTGGTTCGCATCCGCGAGCTGGTCTCTGCCGCGCTCTACGACCTCGCGCCGATAGTCGAGGTGCGGGATGAGGGCATCGCCTGGCTCGACCTGAGCGGTGTCATGAAACCTGGCGAATCGATCCGCGCCGCGCGGCATCGGTTGTTGAAGGCAATCGGCCGCGAACCCCGCCTCGGCCTTGCGCCGGGTCCTTTCTCCGCCCGTATCGCGGCGTCGCGGGCGAGACCAGGCCGGTTGCTGCGGATCGCTGATGCGCGTGAATTCCTGGCCCCTCTTCCCTCTCGCGAGCTGCCACTAGACGCAGAGCAGCAAGAGCGACTGGACCTGCTCGGCTTGCGCACTCTCGGCGCGGTGGCGGCGATGGGGCCACGTGAGCTCGAGAGCCAGCTCGGTCACGAGGGGCGTCATGCTGTGCTGCTCGCGCGCGGCCTCGAGCCCGATCCGCTCGAGGCCTGGCGCCCGCCACTCTTCACGAGCGCGCACCGGCAGTTCGGAGAGCCGGTCGGGGATCGTGAGGCACTGCTCTTCGTCGCCCGCGCGTTGTGCGGTGACCTCGCCGATGAGCTAGGGCTGCGCGGCGCTGGGGCGAAGCACGTGAGGGTGCGGCTCGTCTTCGAGTCCACCGAATCCGATCAGCGGGAGACCATCGTCCGGCATCCGCTCAGCAGCACCGCCGAGCTGTTCGGGCTCGTCGGGTCATGGATCAAGGAATGGAAGCCTCGTGCGCCGATCGCGGAGCTGTGGATCGAGCTGCCTGTCCTCGAAGGGGCGGGACGGCGTCAGCTGAGGCTGTGGGCGGGCGGCGACGGTTCGAGCGATGAAGTCATCGCCGCGATGGAGCGTCTGCAGGAACGCTTCGGCGACGACGTGGTCTGGAAACTTCCCCTCTCCATTCATGGGGAGGTGGCTCCTCCCCATTCATGGGGAGGTGGCGCGCAGCGCCGGAGGGGCCGGGCCGGAGGGGAGCTGGCATGACTCGGCTCCTCACGCCGCCCGCCGCGATCGATGTCACCCTCGGCCCGGGCGGCGCGCCCGAGTCCATCTCCGGTGCGCTCACCGGGTCGATCGACCCCATCGCCCGCTGGAAGGTCGAGACGTCATGGTGGAACAAACCGGTCGTCCGCGAGTACTGGAAGGCCGTCCTCAACAACTCCTTGCTGTGCGAGCTCTATCACGACCTTTCGCGCAACGAATGGTTCATCGAGCGGGTGTATGACTGAAGCGCCGTACGTCGAGCTCCACAGCCACTCCAACTTCTCCTTTCTCGACGGCGGCTCCCATCCCTACGAGCTGGCGATGCGCGCGGCTGAGCTCGAGATGCCGGCGCTTGCCATTACCGACCACGGCGGCGTCTACGGCGCCGTGCGCCACCTCCAGGCGTGCCGCAAGCTAGGCGTCAAACCGATCATCGGCAGCGCGCTCGAGGTCGACGGCGAGGAGCTGATCCTCATCGCCCGCAATCTCAGCGGATACTCGAACCTCTGCCGGCTCCTCAGCCACGCGCACGCCGACCAGCCGAAGGGCGAGGCGCGGACAACACTTGCCAAAGCCGCCGAGCATCGCGGCGACCTCTTCTACCTGAGCGCAACCGACGGCGAGTCACGCTTGCGCGGGCTCCAGGAGGCGCTGGGCAAGCAGAACGTCTTCAGCGAGCTCCACCACCACCTGCAGCCCGAGGATCCTTGGGTGCTCGAAGGGCGGGCGGCGATGGCGAAGCGCTGCGGCGCCCGCTTGGTCGCCACCAATCAGGTCCACTACCACCTCCCCGGACGCCGCCGGCTGCACGACGTGCTGGTCGCCATCCGCCATCGGGCGACTCTCGAAGAGGCGCGCCCTCACCTCTTCCCCAACTCCGAGCACCACCTCAAGGGCGGCGCCGAGATGCGGCCTCTCTTCAAGGAATTCGCCGAGGCGCTGGCCACGCCCTGGGAGATCGCGCAGGAGTGCGACGTCGACCTCGACTTTCGCAAGGTCAGGTTTCCCGGCTATCCGGTGCCGAACGGCGAGACGCCCTTCTCATATCTCTACAAGCTCTGCTTCGAGGGCGTCCGGGAGCGTTACAGGCCAATCACTCCAGAAGTCGCCAAGCGCCTGCAGCGCGAGCTGGAGGTGATCGAGAAGACCGGCCTCGCCGAGTTCTTCCTGATCAACTGGGACCTCATGCAATTTGCGCGCGACCACGGCGTGCCGGGGCAAGGCCGGGGCTCCGCCGCTGATTCAATCGTCGCCTACGTGCTCGGCATCACACGCGTTGACCCGATCGCGCACAACCTGCTCTTCGAACGCTTCCTGCACGAGGAGATGACGAGCACGCCTGACATCGACATCGATTTCTCCACCGCGCATCGCGAGCAGGTGATCCAGTACATCTATGACAAATACGGCTGGGAGCGGACCGGGATGGTGTGCAACGTGGTCACCTTCCAGCCGCGGATGGCGATCCGGCAGGTCGGCAAGGCTCTCGGATTTTCAGCGGAGCTGCTCGACCGCCTGGCCAAGGGCGTCGATCGCTGGTTCACCGAAGACGTCGAGGACTCGATGATGGACGCCGTTCCGCCACCGGATATGCGGCCGCAGAGCTGGCAGCAGTTCCTCGAGCTATGCCGCGAGGTCATTGAGTTTCCCCGCCACCTGTCGATCCACAACGGCGGCATGCTCGTCACCGGCGAGCCGCTGGTCGATATCGCGCCGGTGGAGCCGGCGGCAATGGAGGGACGACGTGTCGTCCAGTTCAACAAGGACGACGTCGAAGATCTCGGTCTGATCAAGATGGACATGCTCGGCTTGCGCACGCTGTCGGTCGTGGCCGAAGCCCTGGAGCTGATCAAGGACACCACCGGCACCCGTCCCGACCTGGACCAGCTCATGCTCGACGACCCACAGGTTTTCGAGATGTGCGGCGAGGCGGACACCATCGGCGTTTTCCAGATCGAGTCGCGGGCGCAGATGCAAACTCTGCCGCGAACCCGTCCCCGGACCTTCAACGACCTGGTGGTCGAGGTGGCGATCATCCGGCCGGGCCCGATCCAGGGCAACGCCGTCCATCCGTACATCCGCCGCAAACAGGGACGCGAGCAGGTCACGTATCCGCATCCGCTGCTCGAACCCATCCTCAAGGACACGCTGGGCGTGATCCTCTACCAGGAGCAGATCATCGAGATCGCGATGTACGTCGCCGGGATGAAACCCGGACGCGCCGATGGTTTCCGCCGCGCCATGACCCGTCACCTCAACCGGGTTGAGATGTCATCGCTCGAGGATGAGTTCATCGGCGGCTGCCTGGCCAACGACGTGCCACGCGAGGTGGCCGACCAGCTGTTCGCGGCGGTGCAAGGCTTCGCTGTTTACGGGTTCTGCCGGTCGCACGCGGCTGCTTTTGCCCGCACTTCTTACGAGACAGCGTGGATGAAGCTGCACCACCAGGTCGAATTCGGCTGCGGGCTGCTGAACAACCAGCCGATGGGCTTCTACCACCCGAGCGTGCTGGTCGAAGACATGAAGCGCCACGGCATGACGGCGCTGCCGGTCGACATCAATCGCTCCGACATCCGCTGTCTTCCGGAACGACTCGAGTCGGGCCTCGCCATGCGCATCGGCTTTAACTACGTCCGCGACCTCGGGGAGGAAGGTCGCAAGGCGATCGTGGCCGAGCGTGACCACGGCGGGCCCTACAGGTCCTTCGATGATTTCCTCGGCCGCCTCCGCGGCGGCGCAATTGGTCCGCGCGCGGTCCGCAACCTCGTCATGGTCGGCGCCTTCGACACGCTCGGCCAACCCAGGCGCGAGCTGCTCTGGGGCTGGCAGGAGAGGTGGCACGGCAAGGGCCTACGACGAGGCATCGAAAAACAATCGGAGCTGCGGCTCAACGCCACAGCCCCCGTGCTGCCCAACATCGATGCCTTCGATGCCAACCAGCTCGAGTACCGGATCTCCGACCTCTCGACTGGCCATCACCTCATCCACTTCTGTCGCGACCGCCTGAGCGCAATGGGCGCGATCGAAAGCAACAAGCTCACGGCGATCGGCAACAACAGGCCGGTCCGCGTCGCTGGGCTCGTCATCACCCGCCAGGCGCCGAGCACGGCCAAGAAGATCCGCTTCTTCACCCTCGAGGACGAGTACGGCCAGGTCAACGTGACGATCAAGCCAGACGTCTACGACCGCTACCGCCAGGTCGCCAACCGCCAGCCCATCTTGATCATCGACGGGGTGATGCAGCGCCAGGATGGCGTCCATTCGGTACTGGCCAGCCATATCGAGGCCTTGAATGGAGTCCCAAGACCCGCCCAGCGCTCGCACGACTATCGCTGACGCCGCATGATGGGCGGTCATGTCCCGCGAGCATTGGGAGGAACAGGCGGCGAACTGGGCCGCCTGGGCGCGAACACCTGACTTCGACGCTTACTGGAAATACTCGCCAGGCTTCTTCGAGCTCGTGCCGCCGCCCCACGGCCGCACCCTCGAAGTCGGCTGCGGCGAAGGCCGCGTCACGCGAGACCTCGCCAGACTAGGCCACCGGGTGGTCGCCGTCGACCCTGTCACCACGCTCATCCGGCTGGCCCGCGATGCGGACGCAGGCAATGACTACCTGCGAGGCGACTCCGCTGCCCTCCCGTTCGCCGACGGGTCATTCGACCTGGCCGTCTTCTATAACTCCTTGATGGACGTCGACGACATGGACGCCGCCTTGCACGAGGCCGCTCGGGTGCTCCGCCCCGGTGGCGTGCTGTGCGCGTGCGTCACGCATCCGATCGCTGACGCCGGGCGCTTTGAGTCGCCCGACGCCAACGCCCCGTTCCTGATCGAGGGAACTTACCTCGGGCCGCGACGCTGGCTCCAGCTCGAGCCCAATCATCGCGACGGCCTGAGCATGGACTTCTCAGGTTGGGCGTACCCGATGGAAGCCTATTTCCGAGCACTGGAGGGAGCCGGCTTGATGGTCCAGGCGTTGCGGGAGCCTGCGGTCGCCGACGACGACGAGCGGTGGCGCCGTCTGCCCCTCTTTCTCATGTGGCGCGCCGTCAAAACCACGTAGGAGAGATTTCCTTACTTTCTGTAGCCAGCCGTGGGGCTTTTGCGCCAAGCTATGGTGCTACGAGCTGAATTCATCGCAGCAACCCTCGAGGAAAAACCCCAAATGTCCATCGCCCGAGAAATCGAAGACATCGCCCGCGACCTGATCAAGCATCAGCACGACCACCCTCCGGTTCGTGACATCAACCGCGAAGTCGAGCGCCGCCTGACCTTCGCCGACCGCGTCGCCGACGACTTCGCCCGCCTGGTCGGGAGCTGGATCTTCGTTCTGGTCCAGGTCGGGATCATGGTGGTCTGGATCGGGCTCAACGCCCTCAACCTGATCCATCCCTGGGACGTCTATCCGTTCGCGTTCCTGAACTTCATCCTCAGCCTGGAGGCAGCGGTCTGGGTCTCCGTCGTGCTCATGGCACTCAACCGCCTCGCCGACCGCGACCGCCTACGCTCGCAGCAGGACTTCGAGCTGAACGTCAAGGCCGAAGAGGAGCTCAAGGCTTTGATGAATCACCTGATGCACCAGGACGAGATCCTGCTGCAGATCGTCAACAGGCTCGACCGCGGCGACCGCGAGATGAAGCGTCTGGCCCGCCGCGTCGAGGACGCGCTCGGATCCAACAATGAAACGCCGGCGGCCAAGCCGCCTGGCGCCGACCGTCCGCCGATCGGCATCCCCGCGCCCTAGGCAGCCGCGCTTGGCGGATTGACCCGGTAGACAGCGTAGCCGCCGTCGTCGTAGACGAGCGTGCCGTGCTCGTCCCAGTAGGCGCGGCTCCCCCCGCGCGGGATCTCCTGCGGGCCGATCATCACGTAGTCGACGCCGTACTTCAGTGCCAGGTCGAGCGCTGAAGGGTCGCCTTTCAGGATCTTGTTGTCGTCGTCGATTTTCTGTACGTAGTCCGCAAGTCCATAGGTCCAGAGCCAGCCCGGATAGCCGACCAGCTCGCGGCGTCCAGCAAGGCTGGGAATTGGCGAGTTGTGCTCGTCGGCGACAGCGAAGATCGCGGTTGGGCTCGTGTTGTGCCGGACCCAGTCCGCGACCTTGAGCCCGCCTGCGTCGGTGAACTGCACATTGCTCTTGCTGAAATCCGATGCCCTCGCGAGATCGAGAGCGCCGGATAGGCCGAGGAGAACCATCACCGTAACGGCGACGATCGCTGTGGCCGGCCCACGCATCAGCATTCCCGCCAGCACGCCGGCCGCGACGACGCTGCCCAGCAGCGCCCAGAAGACAAAGAACTTCGTGTTGTCCCAAACCCACGGCTGCAGCACGATGACGTTGGGGACCACGAACCAAAGCCACATAGGCGCGAACCAGGTCGGGAATGCGGTTGGAAACCAGCGCACCAGCGCGTGGCCCGCGATCACCAGTGGAAGCAGGAGTGAGGTGTTCCAGATCCAGAACGCCAGAAAATCCAGGGGAAACATCCACACGCCATTGCGCTGCCAGTCTGTGAATGACAGCCACCCCGGCTGGATACAGTAGCCGTCGATCGACGCCAGATCGCCGCACATGCTCGTGTTGGCCGGGGGCCACATCCACACGAGGATGGGGACGCCAATCACGAGCGCCGGGACGAAAAATCCGAGCCACTGGACCCGCCGGTTGAACACCGCCCACAGCGCCGGCAGCGCGATGACGGTGCCGTAAGCGTGGACGTGGAACACCGGCGTCAGGCCGGCGACCAGACCAGCGAACAAAAAGGGACGCCAGCCCAGCCCCTGGCGGAGCGCGATCCACAGCACGAGCAGCAGGATCAGGGCGAGGCTGAATCCGAAGAGCGTCGAACGCTGCGGCACGAGATAGGCGAGGACCGGGTTCAGCCACTGCAGGTTGAGGTCGCGATTGAGCGTGTACTCGCGCGGTAGATGCGCGATCACGCCCAGCCCGCCACGCAGGACGTCGGCGAAGAAGGGGACAAAGCCAAGGCCGCCGCCGAGCAGGAATACGAATACCGCGATCGCGGAGGCGGCGCGACCGGCGGTGAACCGCAAAGCGGCCAGGTAGAGCACCGCTGGAAACGCGAGGCCCAGCATGCCGCTGGTCGCGGTGACGGCCTCGGTCAACGACAGCCCGACGGGAACCAGCTGCGCGGCGAGGAAGTCGATCATGAACGGGTAGCCAAGGCGGTGGCCCGCGTCGACCGGGTACTCGGGCGGAAAGTTGTGACCGTAGGCGAACGAGCCGGTGAAGCTCAGATGAGCCGCCCAGTCGCCCCAGACATTGACATAGCCCGCGTACAGGCCGGCTGGTGTGTAGACGTACGCCTGGTGCAGGAAGTGGATCGTCCACACACCACATACGAGAAGGATCGCGAGCAAAGGCCATGGGTGGCCGGCAGTGCGAAGGGGCGCCACCCAGCGCCGGCGCGCGTCGCTCCAGTTGGCCGCGAGCTCGACGCGGCGGGCGAAAAGTCCGAAGGCGCCCGCGGCCAGGCCGATCGCAAGGCCCAGCAGCACCGTGACCACCGTGACGTCGCGCACGAGCAACGACGGCACGAAGCTCGCTGCCGCAACGGCCATCGCGCCGAGCACGACGCCGAACACGATCCGCTCCTCGAGGTTGAGCTCGACGCCAGAGAGGTAAGTGATGCCAAAACCCGCGACGGCGCACGCGGCCAGAAAGACTGCGGCGGCTAGTTCCAACAGAAGATCTGGGGCTCCGAGGGCGGAAGGTTCCGGCAGTTCACCAGCCAGATCTTCGGCCCCCAGATCGGTGTGCCGGGGCTGGCAAAGTACGCAGGCTGCGAGATCGGCAACCCCGTCCACACCGGGTAGAAGTAGGCGAAGAACACCACCGCCATCGCGAGGTGGGCGGCGACGAGCAGCTCACGGTTTGGGGGACGGAGTTTTTCAGCGACGCGCGTGAGTACGAACGCGAGCGCGAGGACCATGAAAATCAGCCCGCCGAACATGTGGTACATGAACAGGACCCGGGTGATCGGAAACCACGGCAGGTACTGGGTGATGAAACCCAGCAGGATGACTGTCGCCGTGAAGCTGCGATGGCGAATGATGAAGTACGGCAGAACGGCCACGCAGGGCAGGCTCGTCCACCAGATCCAGGGATTGCCGAGGTTTGACATCCGCGCGATCAGCGGCTGCCCGGTGAAGACATCAGTGCCGAGCTTGCTGTATTCGGCGTAGTAGAGGACCGGCCTCGCCAGGAACGGCCACGACCAGGCCGGCGACCCGAATGGATGCGTCGCCTTCAGGTTGCGGTGATAGTCGAACGACTGGACCTGATAGTTGATGAGATCGGCCAGGCTCTGGAACTGGCCGCGCAGGAAGAACGGATACCAGGCGAGGACGTAGATCCCAAGCGGGATGATCACGAGCGCGATGATCGCCACCGCCAGATAGGTGGGCCAAAACACGTTCGAGATCACCGGCCCTTCACCGCGGCGCCAGGACAGGAATGGCCAGCCTAACGGCCCGAACTCGAAGTTGAGGCTGCGCAGGATGATGCGCAAGAGCATCACGAAGACGATGCTCGCCCAGGCGGCGAGCACGATCCACTTCGCCGCGATGCCGATCCCGAGCACAATCCCCAGCGCGACCAGCGACAGCATCGACGCGTTGAACGAACGGCTCTGGATGTGCACCAGGAAGAGGAAGTACGACGCCAGGATGAAAAAGATCGGAAAGATGTCGATCATCCCGATGCGCGACTGGATGAAGAACATACCGTCGAAGCACACCAGTGTCGCGGCGGCGATCGCAAAAAGCCGGTTCGGCCACAGACGCCTCGCGAGGAGATACATCATCGGGATGCACAGGACCCCGAAGATGCAGGCCGCGATGCGCCACCCGAAGGTGTTGAAGCCGAGGTCGATGTAGTCGCCGCGCGCGCTCTGGAAGGTGGCGCGGTACCAGCCGTAGCCCCACTCCCCCGCGGCGATGATCTCTTTCGCCAGCGGGGGCTCGGGATCGAAGTAGTTGTAGCGGCAGTTCGCCGTGGTCCTCTGGCACTGCTCGATTCCCTTGACGTCGTCATAGGCGTCGACTGGGAAATAGACCTCATCGAAGACCTGACCGTTCGGCGGGGAAAACTGGCCGTTCGCATCGGGGGCGCCCCTGTTGAAGGGATAGGCGAGGCCGCAGAGCGTGCCCAGGTCGCCTTGAGGGTCGATCGGCGTGCTCTTCACGCAATCCGTGATCCACGGCCCCTGGAACGGATGGACGAAGAAGTCGGGCAGGGTCGGGCTGAAGAAACGAAGAACGAATGCAACGATGGTCAGCGCGAGGACGGCGGCCAGGTCCCAGCGGTCGAAGTACTTTCTTTCCCTGATCTGCCGCGCTTGCGCCTCCTGCGGCTCCTCGCCGCGGGATGGCATCACCGGCGTCGTTTGCGCCGCTTGGCTCCCCCCTGGTTCTGTCCCAGGCGCTCAGGCAGGTGAGAGTTGATCTCCCAAACCGCCGCGTCGGCGTCGGGCACGGGGATGGCGATGGTGTCCTCATCCATCAGGCGCGATCTGAACAGGCCGAGTCGCTTTTTGATGGCGGCGAGCTGGGATTCGTCGCCGCGGACCTTGATGAAGACCGCGGGTTTGTCGATGTGCTGCTTCATGATCGGGGCGATCATCCGGCTCCGGCGATCCTGGAAATGCTGTCGCAGGGGAAGCGCCCTGACCGACTTGATCGAGTCGTAGTCGATCACGACGCCCGAGAACATGTTCGAAATCTTCACGCCCTCGTCCAGGACCTGCAGATTGCTGCGCCGCCGGTAGAGGAGGATCGCTCCGCCCAGCAGCAAGCCGGTAGGGATGTAGACGAGCCACACCGCAAACGCGGGCGAGAACAGCTGGCCTTGATAGATCGCCACGCCGGTGGCCACCACGCCGGCCAGCAGCAGCAAGCCGGCGAAAAAGCGCTGCTGCAACCACAGGTGATGGGCGTAGAGGTTTTGGTGCCGGGCGGGACGAGAAGGCGATGCGGTGCTCACGGGACTACTGATTATCCGGTGTCTCCCACGCCAGACTCCGTTCTACCGCGCGGTGCCAGCGCGACTGCAAGGCGTCCGCTTCGTCGCGGGACATCCTTGGCTCGAACTCCCGATCGAGCTTCCAGAGCTGTGTCAGGTCGGCATCCGACCACAGACCCGCGCCGAGCCCGGCCAGGAAGGCCGCGCCCAGCGCGGTCGTCTCGGTGTGGCGGGGCCGCCGCACCGGGATGCCGAGCAGGTCGGCCTGCAGCTGGCAAAGCACATCCATCACCGCCGCGCCCCCATCGACCCGCAGCTCGGTCAGGCGCTGTCCGGTGTCTTGCTGCATGGCCTCGACGACGTCCCGTGTCTGATACGCCATCGCCTCGACCGCAGCACGCACGATGTGGGCGCGGCCGGTGCCGCGCGTCAGGCCGACGATCGTGCCGCGCGCGTAGGGGTCCCAACGTGGCGCGCCGAGGCCGACAAACGCAGGCACAAGGAACAGCCGCGCCGGTGACGAAGATGGCGCCTTCGAGCGCGTAGCTCAGCTTGCCTTCGCGCCGCCACGCAATCGTGGTCAGCATGCCGGACGCCGAATCGACGCGACGGCCGCCCGTTTGCATGAGCACGAATGAGCCGGTGCCGTCGGTGTTCTTCGCCATCCCGTCCGCGGTGACCGCCTGGCCGAACAACGCCGCCTGCTGATCGCCGGCGATGCCGGTGATGGGGGCGGCAACACCGTCGAGAGCGTCGCCGGCGGTGGCCGAGATTCGCCCGCTCGAGTCGACGACCCGAGGCAGGTTGCCCAGGGACACGCCGAACAGCTCGGCCATCTCGTCGCTCCATGCGCCGCGGCCGATGTCGAACAGGAGCGTGCGGGAGGCGTTGGAGGCATCCGTCACGTGGTCGCGGCCGGCCGACAGGCGCGCGATGAGCCAGGAGTCGACCGTGCCCGCGGCGGCATCGGCCACGCCGGCCACGTTGTTGATCGCCCATGCGAGCTTGGTGGCGGTGAAGTACGGATCGAGGACCAGGCCGGTCGTTTCACGCACTCGCTGTTCGTGACCCGCTTCACGCAGCCGCGCGCATTGGTCGGCGGTGCGGCGGTCCTGCCAGACGATTGCCGGCGCGATCGGTTGCAACGTCTTGCGGTCCCACAGCACCAGCGTCTCGCGCTGATTGGTGATCCCGATCGCGCGCACCTCGCGAGACTGTGCGTTCGCGGCCTCCAGGGCACGGCGCGCACTGACCTGCACGGCGGACCAGATCTCCGCGGGATCGTGCTCAACCCAGCCGGGACGCGGGTAGTGCTGGGTGATCTCTTCGTACCCCTTGCCGCGAACCTCGCCGTCCATTCCGACGGCGACGGCGGTGGCCCCGGTCGTGCCCTCATCGAGGCTCAAGACGACTTCCTCCCCATTCATGGGGAGGGGACTCCTCCCCATTTATCGGGAGGTGGCGCGCAGCGCCGGAGGGGCCGCCCCGGTGGGGCTATCAGCTGCCCTTTCTCCAGGTGCGGTTCAGGCTTCCGGTCGAGTAACCCTCGAGGTCCGCCGAGACGAACTTGTAGCCGGCCTTGCGTACGGCTGCGGTCACGCGTTCGCGCTCGTCGATCAGCCGCGAGATCTCTGCGCCATCGACCTCGATCCTGGCCACGTCGCCGTGATGCCGCACACGCACCTGGCGGAAACCCAGCGACTTGAGCGCGGTCTCCGCCGCTTCGATCTGGCGCAGCGCTGCCACGGTGACCGGCGTCCCGTGCGGGATGCGCGATGACAGGCAGGCGAAGGACGGCTTGTTCCAGTTGGCGAGTCCCAGGGTCCGCGCGGCGGCGCGAATCTCCGATTTCGGCATGCCGGCTTCCAGCAATGGGAAGCGGACCCCGCGCCGGACGGCAGAGGCGTGTCCGGGCCGGTGTTCACCGGCGTCGTCCGCGGTCGCGCCGTAGGCAAGGTGCGCAAGACCGAGCCTCCCCTGCACTGGCGCGAGCGTGTCGAAAAGCTCCTCTTTGCAGTGAAAGCAGCGGTCCGGATTGTTGCGGGCGTATGCCTCGAGCTCGACCTCGTTGGTGTTGACCTCGACCAGGCGTGCGCCCATCGAGCCGGCGAGGGACCTCGCCTCCACGGCCCCCTCGCCCAGCTCGTCCATGGCGAGCTTCAGCAGAAGGGTGGAGTCGACTCCGCCCGAGTACGCGACCAGCACCGAACCCAGCCCGCGCACGATCTCGCGTGCTGTCTTCAACCGATTCGCGTCGAACGCATCGAGCTGGATCATCACTCCAGCGAGATTAGCTCGCGCGGGCTTCGGAAGGCTCCATCGCGGGGGTGCCGCACCAGGCCTCGTAGTCGATCAGCGAGTCGACCGTCGGGTTCTCTCCGCACAAGGGGCAAGCTTTGTTCGGGCGCAGCTTCAGCTCGCGGAAGCTCATGTCCTCGCCTTCGAAAAGAAGGTAGCGACCGACCATCGGCCGGCCGATGTCGAGCAGGTACTTGATCGTCTCGAAGGCCATCATGCTGCCGATGATGCCCGGCAGCACGCCGAACACCCCGGCTTCGGCGCAGCTCTGGACGCTGCCAGGCGGCGGGGGCTCAGGGAACAGGCACCGGTAGCAGCCAGTGCCCCGGGCCGAGTCGAACAGGGCCAGGCGGCCTTCGAACCGGAAGATGCTCCCATGCACCAGCGGCTTGGCCAGGAAGTGCGCGGCGTCGTTCGCGAGGTACCGGGTCGGAAAGTTGTCGGTCCCGTCGACGATGACGTCGTAGGGGGCGAAGATCCGCATCGCGGTCTCCGAGTTGAGGTGCTCGTTGATTGCCACGACCTCGACGTCCGGGTTCAGGTTGCGGAGCGTCTCGGCCGCCGATTCGACCTTGGGCCGGCCGATGTCGTTGTGGCCGTGCAGCAGCTGGCGCTGCAGGTTGGAGGCGTCGACGACGTCGAAGTCGACGATTCCGATCTTGCCCACGCCGGCCGCCGCCAGGTACATCGCCGCCGGCGAACCCAGGCCTCCGGCGCCCAGGAGCAGGACGCTGGAGTTCAGGAGCTTGCGCTGGCCGGCGCCGCCGACCTCGGGCAGGATCAGGTGGCGGGCGTAGCGCGCGACCTGGTCCGGGGTGAAGTTTCGGGGCTGAGTCATCCCTAAGGACTATACCCAGGGTGCTTTGGCGGTTATTCCTATAGTGGGAGGGCCCATGGAAACTGAATACCTCGACGAAGAGCAGGTCATCTCCCTTTACAACAAGGTCCGCACCGGCAAGAAAACCTGGCCGACAGGCATCTGGAGCTCCCCCGCCGCGCTGCAGTACGCGGTCACCGTCTTCGACTACTGGATCCACAACGTCATGGGCTGGAAGGGCTGGCCGGACGCGCGCGGCAAGGTGACTCCGGCGCTGCTCGAGGAACACCGACTTGCAGACCTGGTCGAGTCGGTGTTCGTGCCCGAGTTCGGCGACGACTGGCTGGACTTCGAGGTCGTGCTCAACGAGAGCATGCGACTCTCTGAAGACGAGGGCTGGGCGCCGGAGGTTTCGGACCGACAAGAGCGGGTCGAGGCGGCGTTCGAGCACGCCTTCGAGAAGCTCATCGGCTCTCCCAAGCAGCAGCCCAAGCTGCTGCCGACCTATCACCGCTTTCGCAACCACCTGCTGCGCATGTGGAGCGCGTTTCAGGAGGCGCAGGCAGAGCACGACAAGGCCGAGCGCGAGTCGGCCGAGCGCTTCTGGGCGCCGCTGCGCCTGGTGCGCAGCAGCCGCGGCCAGGCGGCGGAGGCGTGGTCGATCGTCAACACCGACGATGAGCGTCGCGGCGAGGTCGTGATGGTCTGGGGCGAGCCGCATCCCTACTGCGTGGTCGTGCTCGACGACGAGATCGAGACCGGCGGGTGGGAGCAGGTGATCTACCGGCTCGAGCAGGAGATCCTGGTCGAGGAGCCGGGGATCGTCAGCTATGCCGTGTGGCACAAGGGATTCGTTGGCGAGTATTACCGCTGCGCCGATTGCGGCGAGCTGCACAGCCAGTTCGACGAGGACACCACCAACGGCCTGAGGCTCGACGACCTGGAACCACCTGAAGAAAGGTAGAGGTCACCTCCCACCCTGTGGGGAGGTCGGCGGCAAAGCCGCCGGGTGGGGAGAGCTTCATACGACCGTAAGCGAGAAGTTCTTTCCCTCCCAGCCCGTCATGTAGTGCGCGGTAAAGGAAAACTCCGTCCCTGACGGCAGCTTGTGGCATGGGACTTCCGCCACCCACAGCCCAAGCGTCGTGTCGACGGCGTCGATTTCCTCGTGCGATTTCCAATTGTCGAACGTGTAGTGCACCGCGCCCGGCCGGGGCAGCTGCACGCGAAGGTGGCGACCGGCCGCGATGCGCGCGATCTGGTGCCTGTGCGACCACATGAACGCGGGCTCCAGCGCCGTCCCCTCCGTGTAGCGGCGGCGCGCCGGCATGATGATGTCCGGGAAGCCTGCCAGGGCGATCGTCACCAGCAGCTCCAGATATTCCGCGTGCGCCCACCCGAGCGGGCAAGCCGAACCGTTCGGCCGTCCGAACTGCAGGCCGTGGCTCGGAATGTCAGGCCCATCCCACAACTGCTCGGCCAACGCCAACCCCGGGCCGGCAAATCCTTCAAGTGTTCGCACCAGCTCGGCCGCAGGAAGTCCCATCGAAAAGAAGTGCCGGGCCCGCTCGCCGGTCAGTACCGGCCAGGCACGACCTCGCCCGCTGCCGTCCCATGGCGCACCGTCCTCATGCTCTCCGTACTGGTCGCTCACGTAGCGCCGCCAGCTCGGGCCCGCCGGAAGGCTCACCTTGAGCGAGGTGTCGACGCCCTGCAGGCTGCGTAGAACTCGGTCGTCTTTCGGGCGGCGCAGGCCATAGCGCACCAGCTCGAGAAATTCCGGAGCGGTCGAGCCTTCCGTTGGCCGCCGGTCAGGGTCCGATCCAAGGCGGATGTACTGGCCCGAGGGTAACGAGCACCAGGCCTCGACGCGGTCGTTCCAGTAGTCGGCGACCGCGCGCAGATGATTCGCGGCGACATGCTCGCCGGCGTCGTGCGCGAACTCCGCGGCCACTATCAAGGCCGCAATACACGCCGCAAGCGTCGACGGCGACAGGCCTCCGGCATCTTCCCAGCGATCGAGGGTGGTCAGTGGTCCTTCCCGGATGATGAACTGCGCCGCAGGCCGAACCATGATCGGGTAGGGATCGTGGTCGAGGCAGCCCGCGACGCCGAGCCGCCAGGCAAGCAGGATGGGCAGCGCGATCTGGTCCAGCTCGGTCGACTGCCAGTGCGGCGTGCCGTCCAGGGTCCAGTTCTGATGCCAACCACCATCGGTCCGCTGCTGCGACTGCAGGTGTCGAAATGCGCGGAGCGCGGCATCGCTGTCGCCGGCGTCGAGCATGGCAGTCGCGATCCGGCACAGGTCTCGAGGCCACACCAGGTGATAGACGTGATTGCCGTCGTGGTTGGTCTCCCCCCAGGGCGCCGCGGGAGCGGCAATGAAAGCGCCCGCATGCGACTTGTCCTCCAGGCAATGCAGGAAGGCGAACGACGCGCGAGCCAGCATCCCGTCATCGCCGCTGACCTTGCCCAGGGCCGGAGGAATCTCGGGCTGCGCCCGCCACGCGCGCTCGAACGCCTGGCGCACGGCCCCTGCGCCCTTTTGCAGGGCAGTGCGGGCGACCTCCTCGGCGTCGGCGCGCGAGTGGGCGAAACCGATCGCGAGCTGAAAGGCGCCGGCGCGAATTCCGATCTCGGCGCCGGCAGACACGTTTCCCGGCCCTGCGCGGTCGTATGTGTAGGTGAGGTGGCCATCGGCGTCGGTGAGGTCGATGTGCACGTCCGAACTTCGGAAGTAGCCGACGTTGGCGCGGCTGAAGGGACCGACCACGCAGATCCAGATGTCTTGCTGTTGGAGCAGGAGTGCGGGCGGGTGCGTAT
>WNGJ01000262.1_pt1 | contig 45071 bp, 34 predicted proteins | sample 5400611 | NCBI WGS metagenome assembly WNGJ01 (sample SAMN13153375, study PRJNA577476) | soil metagenome | isolation source: 40 cm soil or saprolite under Garry oak tree replicate 1 | place: USA:California | collected 2016-06-15
GCTGACGATCAGGGCGACGGACGCCCCGACCAGGCCGTAGTTGAACACCCGGTTGGTCCGGCGGGCCAGCCAGCGCTGCGCGGTACAGCGCGAAGCCGGCACCGAGCGCGAGGACCAGCGCGACGATGACGGTCGGCAGGCCGGTCGCCTGCTCGCTGGCCGCGGAGGTGGCGGCGTTCTCCTGCGCGTAGATGGCCTTCGCCGCGGGCAGCAGCGTCAGGTGCGCCTCCTCGGAGGCCACCTGCAGGAACGAGCCGCCGGTCAGCGGGTAGCCCACCGAGTACAGGTCCAGGGCCTGGGCGACGTAGCCGGCGTAGCGCGGCAGGCCCGAGGAAAACGCCCTGATGGCCGCCGTCATCCGCGGGTTCCCGCCTGCGTCCCTGAGTTTCGCCAGGCTAGCCGCGGCCTCGGCGATGTCGGTACGGTAGCGCTGCAGCCTGTCCTGCGGCGGCTGCTGAGCGGCCAGCAGCGACCCGGTGATGGTCACGTCGGCGTCGGCGACGGCCTCGTACATCTGCTGCGCATCCAGGCTCAGCGGCTCGTGCACGGCGGCCACGGAGGAGGCGGCGTCCGAGTGCTGGCTGACCGCCCAGCCGCTTAGCCCCCCCGATGCCAGGGACAGCAGCACCAGGGCGCCCATCAGCACCCACAGGGTGCCCGGGGTTCGCCCGGCGAGGGTCCGGTGAGCGGCGGCCGGGAGAACCCGGCCGAGGGTCGTGGTGTGGGCCACTAGCCGATCCTCGCGATCTGCTGGCCGGCCAGGATGGCCACCGCCTGCGGCAGCGGCTCGAAGTTCACCTGGCTTACGTACGACGGGGAGTTACCGGTGGTGATCACCCAGTTCAGGAACGCCTTGACGGCGCTGGCCTTGGCCGGGTCCGGCTGCCGGGTGCTGACGATGGCGTACTCGTAGTTGAGAATCGGGTACCCGGCGGCCGCAGGGCCATCGATCAGCGAGATGGTCTCGTTGGGCGGCGTCAGCGCCACGAAGGGGGCCACTGCGGCCTTGATGGCTGTCGCCGTGGGGAGCGTGTACTTGCCCACGGCGTTCGCCAGCGCCGCGTAACCGAGCCTGTCGGCCAGCGTCTGGGTCAGGTAGCTGATCCCGTTGTAGGCGACGCAGCCCTGGATCCTCGCGCAATCGGCCAGCGTGGTGGCGCTTCCGCTGGCAGCGATGGCAGTGGAGACCGGCGGCCAAGCCACCGTCGTGCCGTAGCCGTGATCGTTGTTCCACACCGGATCCTGGGTCGACAGGTAGCTGGTGAACAGGAACGTGTCACCGGAACTGTCGGAACGGTGCACCGGCATCACCTTGATGTCCGGCAGGTTCAGGCTCGGATTGAGGTGCGCGATCGCCGGGTCGTTCCAGCGCGTGATCGTCCCGTCGTACATCCCGGCCAGCACCTGCCCGTTCAGCATGACGTGGCGGCCCTGGGGCAGCCCGGGCAGGTTGTAGATGACCAACTGCGCGGAGACGGCCAGCGGGATGTTGAGCAGGGACGGGGCCTTCACCAGGTCACCACTGGACAGGTAGGCGTCGGACGCGCCGATGTCGGCCTTGCCGTCCATCGCGGACGCGATCCCGAGGCCCGACCCACCGCCGTTGACACTCACGGTCACGCCGGGCACCTGCTGGTGGTAGGTCGCCGCCCAGATCTTCATCAGCGGCATCAGCAGTCCGCTGCCCAGTTCGACAATCGCGCCGGCCGGGGTACCAGCCGCTCCCGACGCCGATCGCGCACCCGCGCCGATCACGCCCGGCGTGGCGCTGGTGCCGCACGCCGTGGCTACCGCGAGAAGCAATACGGCCAGCACTACAGTCCGCGCCCGACGTTTCCCTGGCATCGCCAGCGGCTCCTCATATGGTGAAGACCTCGCCCGACATTCCCAAGTCTTCACCCGGTTTCGCAATGCCCAGCGACGGCGCGAGGTGATGTTCACCCGCGCGACATCAGACGTTCAGCAAGCGCCCGATGAGCCGGGGCGGATTCAATGGGTCTATCTCGCTAACGGTGTTTCCGGCGGTTGGGTTCGGTTGACCGGGATCACCGCTCCCCGGAGCTCCAGCGGCCCGCAGCATACGACGTATTTCAGCTCGGTTCCAGCGCTCTGTCAGTGCGTCCGGCTTAACTATGGCAAGTCATTCGGAACACAGGGGAGAAGAAGAATGAACATCAAGAACAAGCTGGGGCGGGCCGCGGGCATTGCCGCTGCCGCCGTCGTGATCGGCGGCCTGGGCGGGGTGGGCCTGAGCGGGGTGGCGTCGGCGGCGCCGACCGGCAACCCGATCAACGGCCCGGTCCCCGGCTGCGTCTTCCAGACCGTCAACGGCCATTACCTGACGGCGGTCGGCGGCGGCGGGCGCACCACGGACGTGATCCACACCGACGCGACCAGGATCGGGTCATGGGAGAAGTTCACGCTCATCGACTCGGGGTCCGGGACCCCGGTCATCCAGTACGGCCTTCTTACCACCAACGGGCACTACCTCACCGCCGTGGGCGGCGGCGGGCGTACCACGGACGTGATTCATTCGGATGCAACGCAGCTGCAGGCCTGGGAGAAGCTCACCTTGAACTCCCTCGGGTTCGGCGTGTATGACATCCAGACGATCGACGGCCACTACCTCACCGCCGTGGGCGGCGGCGGGCGGACCACCGACACCATCCATTCAGATGCAACCAGGGTGGGCGCATGGGAGAAGTTCACGGTCAGCTGCGGTCACTGAGCCGGACACCACGAACGAGGTGATGGATACCTTGGAGGTTCGCTAGCACATAGCAGGCCCCCTACCGGAATCCAACGGGCAGGGGGGCCTGACTATGTCTGCCACGTCGCGCACTTCCAGGGGACCGAGCAGGACGATCCGCGTTCCGCCAGCCTCTCAGGCGGGCGGGTCTGATGGCCGACGCCGTTCGAGCGCGGCCAGCCGGAGCTCGAGTTGGTCAACCCGATGCCGGAGGATCTCCAGCTGGGCCTCATCGGCGAGCCGCCGCTGTGCGGTGCGGCGCAGTCGCGGGGAGGCCTCAGCGCGCGCGGCGACGAGCGCGAGCGGCACCAGTCTCTGCGGCCCGTGCGGCCCGTCGACGAGCCGGGACGGTATCTGCCCCGTGCGGTACCAGTTGCGCAGGGCGGCACGGGAGGCGCCGGTGTCAGCGGCCGCCCGTTCCAGCGTCACCCAGTCCGAGCCCTCGAGCTGGGCGGCCAGCTCGAGTTCGAGTTCCCATTCGTCGAGCCGGTCCTCCCAGTCCATGACTACGTGACCCTCCCATCCTGGAAACGCCTGAACTCACCCTGTTAATAGCATGGTATTGACTGGGTATCCAGTGTGCTGCACGGTGGTTCCATGTTTGAGCGATTCACAAACCACGCCCGGCACGTTGTCGTGCTTGCCCAGGAGGAAGCCCGGCGACTGCAACACAACTACATCGGCACCGAGCACATCCTGCTCGGGCTCCTCGGCGAGCCCGGCGGCCTCGCGTTCCGCGCCCTCGAGCGTTTCGGGATGTCGCTTGAGGGCACCCGCGAAGAGGTCAAGGCCATTGTCGGCACCGGGAAAAGCACGGTCAGCGGGCACATCCCGTTCACCCCGCGCGCGAAGAAGACCCTCGAGCTCGCGCTCCGCGAGGCCCTGCAACTGCACCACGACTACATCGGCACCGAGCACATCCTGCTCGGAGTGATGCGGGATGGCGACGGCGCCGGCGCGCAGGTCCTGAAGCAGCACTCCGCCGACCTCATGCCGATCCGCATGGCCGTGCTCGACTTGCTGTCCACGGTGCCGACCGAGGCCACCCGGGGCCGCCGCTGGCTACGCCGCCGCTCCGCGGCCGACCCCGGCGAGGCGCCCGAGCCGGGCGAGCCGGCGGAGCTGCGCACCACGCCGGCCGCCGACACCAGCCTGAGCGAAGCCGCCCGCCTGGCCGGATCACAGCCGGTCGGCTCGCACCATCTGCTGCTCGCCGCCCTTGGTGATCCCGATACCGCCGCGGCCCGGGCCCTCGCCGCCCTCGGCGTCGACCTGGACCAGGCCAGGGACGCACTCCGCAACGCCGACGTCGCCGGCACCAGCGACGAGCAGCCGGAAGAGGCCGGCCGACGCCAGATGCTGATCCGCGTGACCGGCAACCAGCTCACGATCGAGGCAACCGACCCGGTGATCGTCGATCTTGGCCGCGCCGCGCTCCAGGCGCTCGGCGACATGGCCAGCCCGCCTGGCACCATCCGCGGTGACCTCCCGGCCAGCGCCAGCCTCGCCCGCGTCTGGCAAGCGCTCCATGACAGCCTCGGGGCCATCCAGCGGCGCGCGACCTCACCTGCGGAGCCCTCGGGCTCACCGGGCAGCCCCGACAAGCCAGACCAGCCAGGAACCGAGGCCGCTTAGGAGCCGGACCCAGACGCCAGCCTGCCGACCTGCAACCAGCCTGCTGGCGTCGCGTTCTGGTTAATGCGCAAAAGCTGCGACCCCGCCGGTCACATACCGGCGCACCGGCTCGTTACCCGGTGAGGATTTTGAGGACGGCTGGTCATACTGGCGGGATGGGACGCATGGTGACTGCGGTGGTGACGCACGGCGGCGCGTGCGCGGGGGTGGTCGGGCCGTTCCCTGTCGACATCCCGTGGTGGGCCGAGGTCGAGCCGGTCGTCACGCATCTGGAGGAAATGCTGGGCGTGCCGGTCGTCGTCCTGCGGCTGCTTACCGTCGAAGGTTCCGACGGGGCACGCGACGGCCATGTCACCTACCACGCGGAAGCACTCCAGCCACCGGGGAACCTGACCCCCTGCGACTTCGTCGACGATGACCACCCGCTCCGGCTGCCCTGGGCGCAGGCGTCGGGCGTGCGGGAACTCTTCAGGTGGGCATCGCAGTACGTCGACCTCACCGGACGGCCCGCGCAGCGCAAGACCTGGAACCTGGCAGGGCTCTTCCGCTTGCCAACCGCCGATGGCCCGGTCTGGCTCAAGGCCATCCCCGCCTTCGCCGCCGCCGAGCCGACCGCGATCGCCGCGTTCGCTGAGGTCGATCCTGACCTGGTGCCGACCGTCCTGGCCAGCGCGCCGGGTCGGCTGCTGCTGGCTGATGTTCCCGGCACGGACTGCTGGGATGCGTCCCCACAGACCGTGGCGGACGCCGTACATCGCCTGGCCGCCACGCAGGCCCGCATCGACCAGCCGCCGCACGCCATCCCGGACCGCCGCCCGGACACCCTGGCAGCAGCCGTCCGTGACCTGCTCAACGGCCCGGTCGGCACCGAACTGAGCCCGGAGGAACTGCGCGCCGCGAAAAGCCTGCAGTGGCGGTGGGAGATGCTGGCTGACTGCGGCCTGCCCGATACCGTGGTGCACGGCGACTTCCACCCCGGCAACTGGCGCTGCGGCGACGGCGCACCGGTCGTCCTCGACTTCGCCGACGCACACCTGGGCAACCCAGTGCTCGACGGGCTGCGCGCGATCGACTACCTGCCGGCTGACCGGCGCCGCACGGCGGCCGACGCCTGGATCGCAGCCTGGACCGCCGCGGTCCCCCGGTCACGTCCCGCCGAGGCGCTACTGATCGCCGAACCGCTGGCGCATCTCGCGTACGCCGTGCGATACCAGGAGTTCCTCGACAACATCGAACCCAGCGAACGCGTCTACCACCTCGGCGATCCAGCCGCCGCGATCCGCCATGCGCTCGCCAGCACCCGTACCCGGGACGGGGCCCAAGCGGCAAATGAGTACGAGCTGGGGGGCGGTGCGTGCTGACGCGTATGGTTTTCGTTCCTGGAATGCTGCTTGTGGGATTGTCTGCGCCAGGCGACTGTCCTCTTCCCGGGCTGTTGAGCCCCACGGCTGCCATGGTGCGGATGACGAACAGCGGTATAGGCGGCGGGAACGACACGAACGCCAGCTAATGCCGCTAGGACCCGATCCGCGGGCACAGGTGCACGGCCGGATGCGCCCGCCGCCATCACGCCGCGCTGGCACGGAACCACACGACCGCCGTTGTCCGGGCCGACCTGCGCGACGCGGACGAGGTCTTGTCCAGGGCCGGGGAACTGCTCGACTTCACCCGGCCGGGCCGGGCTGCTGTTCGTCGGGTGCTTGCACCACATCGTGGATTCCGACGACCCGGCCGGCGTCGTGGCCCGATATCAGGCGGCGCTCGCGCCGGGTAGCTACCTGGTTATCTCGCATGTCACCGATGAGCGCTGGCCGGCGAAGATGCGCGCTGGCCGGCGAAGATGCGCGCGAACTCCGAGGTGGCCGAGAGCAGCGGCGCCGCGCTCATCCCCCGCGGCAAGGACGCGATCTTGCGCATGTTCAACGGGCGCGAGCTAATCGGCCCCGGGCTGGTCCTGGTCTCCTACTGGCGGCCGGACGGCGGTGATCCAGGGCCGGACGCCGACCGGGCCTGGGCCTACGGCGGGATCGCTGCCGTCTAGCGCCAGCGGCCAGGGAGCCCAGCAGCCGGTAGGCGAGATTGATCAGCCGGCGCCGCTCGCTGATGATCGCGTTCAGGCCCGGGTCGGGCCGGCCGCCTCCTGGCCCGGATCGGGTGTTCATGGTGCCGCCCTTCCCTGGCCGCATCTGCCCTCACCCGTTCGACGAGACAGCGCACCGGAATGTGAGGCGGGCCCGCCGCCTGACATTCCGGGGGATTGTGTCGTCGTACTGCTGAGACCATATCGACCCGACGAGGAGCGAAATGTCAGCAGCCCAGGAAATAGCCAACAAAGCGACGATGCGTGCTGCCTTCTTCGGCCAACCGGGGCCCGCGGAGGCGATCGAGGTCGGCGAGCTGCCCGTCCCGGTCCCTGGCCCGACAGACGCGCTGGTGGCGGTCGAGGTCGCGGTGATCAACCCGGTCGACACGCTCATCCGCTCCAGCCGCTGGCCCACGCTGATGCCGTTGCCGTTCGTGACCGGCCGCGATCTGGTCGGCACCGTGACCGCCGCCGGTGCGGGCAGCGGATTCTCACCGGGTGACCGCGTCTGGTCCAACAGCCTGGGTCACGCTGGCCGGCAAGGCACGTGTGCCGAGTACGCGGTCGTCCCCGGCGATAGGCTCTACCCGCTGCCGGACGGCGCGGTCACTACAGAGGCCGCCGCCGCATTCCACTCTGCCGCGACCGCGTTCATCGGCCTGCACCATCGGGCCCGCGCCCGCGCGGGACAGACGATCCTCGTCGGAGGGGCGGCGGGCGGTATCGGATCGGCGCTGGTCCGGTTCGCGAACGAGGCCGGCCTGCGCGTGATCGCCACCGCCCGTCCCGGCGACCATGCCCGCTGCCTCGAGCAGGGAGCCAGCGCGGTATTCGACTTCGGCGACCCCAACCTCGCCGGCCGGGTCCTCGATGTGGCGCCGGGCGGCGCCGACATCCACTGGGACACCTCTGGGCGGATGCCGCTCAACGCGATGGAGCTCATGACCGCCTCCGGCGGGAAGATCATCGTCACCGCCGGGGTGGAGCCGCAACCACCAAAAACATCGCTGTTGCCGATCTTCACCCGGGACATCAGCGTGATCGGCTTCGTCATCAGCCTGGCAACCGCCACCGAACTCGCCGACGCCGCGCAAGCCATCAACAGGCACCTGGCCATCGGCGGTTTCACCACGAGGGCCGCCGGCATCATGCCACTGGGCAAGACCGCTGAAGCGCACGCGCTCGTCGAATCCCGCCGGTCAGCTCGGGCCATCATCCAGATCGGCCGGCAACCGTGAGCTGGCGCACCGGCCGCTTGCGCGCTTCGCCAATGGCGAGGCGGGATCACTGCCCTTCTCCAGGGAGCCGACGGGCGGCCGCGGGATCCGCATGCACCACAAGTTCGCCGTCATTGACTACGACCAGCCAACGGCCCGTGTCTACCTGGGCTCGTACAACTTCTCGCCACCAGCCGATACCCAGAACGGAGAGAACCTCCTGCCCAGCACGCCATCACGGCACCCCGTCCGAACGTGGAACACTCGGCGGTCCCGAGAGACGATCCTCCACTGCGACCGTGCGCAATGAGGTCTGCGCATCGGGCAGGTTCCTCGCGGTGCCGTGCGCCGGTGAGAAGTCGTGGGCACCGATGCGCACCGATGAGTTTCGGGATGCTGGCTCGTCTTACTCTTCGACACCGGGTCATTTATCGGGAAGAAGCAGACTGATGGCTGAGCGGTTGGCGACCGGTTCGGATGAGGTGCTCGGTCTATCGGCTACCCACGCGGCGCAAATGATCGCCCGCAAGCAGATCAGCTCACGCGAGTTGACCGAGCTGATGCTGGCCCGTATCGACGCCGTCAATCCGGTGGTGAACGCGGTCGTCGAGCTGCGGTACGAGGCGGCGCTGCGGGAGGCTGCGGCTGCGGACGAGGCGATCGGCCGCGGCGAGTCGGTGGGTCCCCTGCATGGCGTGCCGATGACGATCAAGGATGCCTTCCACGTCGTTGGGCTGCGCACCACATGGGGCAATCCGGCGTTCCAAGGGTCCGTGGCCGACTGGGACGCGACGGTGGTTCGCCGGCTCAGGCGGGCTGGTGCGATCATTGTCGGGAAGACCAATGTCGCGTTCATGCTCGGGGATTTCGCACAGACCGCGAACGAGCTGTACGGGGTGACCAACAATCCGTGGGATGTGACCTGCACGCCGGGCGGCTCGTCGGGCGGTTCGGCCGCGGCGGTGGCCGCTGGGCTGACGTTTCTCGAGTACGGCTCGGACCTGGTGGGATCGATCCGTATCCCGGCGAGCTTCTGCGGTGTGTATGGTCTCAAGCCCAGCGTCGGGATCACCCCGTTGACCGGCTTCCAGCCGCCGGGACCACCCGCGCCGCCGAGCGAGCGGATGTACATGTCTGCGGTGGGGCCGCTCGCGCGCACGGCCGCCGACCTGCGAACGGCGCTTCGCGTCACCGCCGGACCCGAGGACCCGGCGGCGAAGGCATACTCCTGGACGCTGCCGGCGGCGCGGCATGCCCGGCTGTCGGACTTTCGCGTCGGCGTCGTGCTGGATGACCGGCACGCTCGTGTCTGCGGCGCGGTCGGCGCGCGGCTGTCCGACACCGTGGACGCGTTCGCCCGGGCCGGCGCCACCGTGGTGGAGGGATGGCCGGCGGGTGTCGACCCGGGGCAGAGTGCCGAATCGTTCGGCTTTCATGTCGGGTTGTTCTTCGCCTTCCAGCAATTGGGCCAGGGCGACGCGACCGTTGCTGAGGTCAGCGAGCAGGAACAGCGGCGCATGGCCGCCCGCGCGGCCTGGGCCGACTACTTCGCCGATATCGACGTCTTCGTGTGCCCGTCGAACTTCACCACGGCCATCACGCACGACTCTCGGCCCTTCGACGAGCGCAGGATCACCACACCTGACGGGGAACGGTCCTACAGCGAGCAGCCCTTCTGGATCTCCCACGCATCGCTGCCGGGGCTGCCGGCCGTGGTCGCCCCGGCCGGTCTCACGCCGGCCGGCCTGCCCGTCGGCGTGCAGGTCATCGGCCCGCTGTTCGAAGACGACACGGCGATCACCTTCGCCGAACTGCTCGCCGAGGTGACCGGCGGCTATCAGGCTCCCGACCTGGCAAGCTCGGCGCCGTGACCGACTCACCCATCGACTGGGAGCAGGAAGAGGAACGCCTGGCTTCCCGTGCGCCCGCGGCCGGCGATGCGCTCCGCCCGGCCGGGACATCAAGCGCCTTGGCCAGCCGGTACTGGCTCACATCCAGCGGCTTGAGGAACTCCTCAAGCAGGATCTCGCCCGGGTGCACCGGCGGCAAGGTGCTGATCCGGCAGGTCCGCAGCACTGACGCGCCGCTGCTGGCCGCCGGCTTCGCCCGGCTGAGCGCCCGGTCCCGCCAGATGCGGTTCCTGACGGACAAGAACACGCTGTCTCCAGCGGAATTGCGCTACTTCACTGACGTCGACCATCACGACCACGAGGCGCTGGCCGCACTGAGCCCGGCCGACGGGCGCGGCGTGGGCGTCGCCCGCTACGTCCGGGATGCCGACGACCCGCAGGCCGCCGAGATCGCCGTCACCATCGCCGACGACTGGCAAGGCCGCGGACTGGGCACCGAGTTGCTAGCCCAGCTGTCCGAACGTGCCCGCCAGGCGGGCATCTGCCGTTTCACCGCGGTGGTCGCCGCCGACAACGTGGCGATAGCCGGGCTGCTGCGGAACGCGGGCGCCGACCTGGCCGGCGGTAGTCACGGCACGGTGGAATACCAGGTCGCGCTGACGCCCGACGAGTACAGCCTCGACTGGTGGTTCCGCTGCGTGGATGATGGCAGCGTCTCCACCTGGCGGTGACTCATTCTCCGGACTCGCCGGGGTGATGGAGTCGGGGTGAGCCGCCGCCATCAGGCCAGAGCGAGGGCTATGGCGTGCAAGGCCAGTCCCACGCCGGCCCCCACCACGGTGCCGTTGATGCGGATGTACTGCAGGTCGGGCCCGAGGAGCAGTTCCAGCTGGCTCGACGTCTCGGCGGCGTCCCACCGCTCGATAGTCCCCGTGACAAGGTCGGCGAGCTCGTCATGGAACTGATCGGCGAGTGCCCTGGCTCCCGACTCGACCACGCGCTCGAGGCCCTCCTGGAGAGGGCGGTCTGACCCGAGTCGGTGACCGGCCGCTACCAGCAACTCGGCCAGCCGGCGGCGCAGCTCAGACTCCGGGTCGGCCGCCTGGGTCCGCAGTGCCTCCTTGGCCTTCTGCCACAGCGACGAGGACCAGTCCCGTAGCCCGGCGCTACCCAGGACATCGCGCTTGAAGCGCTCCCCGCGCTCGCGCAGCTCCGGGGATGTCTCGAGGCGTTCGGGGAGCCCGGCGATCCACTCCTCGAACTGATGCCGGGTCTCGTCGCCGGGATCGGCGGCCATCGCCGCCAGCCGCTGGCGCAGGCGGGTGTACAGGCGGTCGAAGACCCGCCGGTAAACCGTGTCAGGCACCCAGCGGGGTGACTCGGCCTCGAACAGCTCACGAAGCTCCGCGTAATGGCCGGCGATATAGCCGTCGGCACCAGACAGGATGGCGTTGAACAGTTCGGCGTGATGGCCTCCCGCAATGACGACCCGCAAGGCCCGCCCGGCCAGCGGCGCCACCTCGATGGCGTCTAGCGCCCGGGTCAGTTCGGCGGTAAGCACGCGCTGGACGTCCTCATCGCGGAGAGCCTCGGCCACCGTGACCGCAAGATCAGCGGCGTGACCGGCGAAGCGGGCGGCGTTGGCCTTGTCGGCCAGCCAGGTGGCCAGGCGCGGAACGAGGCGAGCCGAGCGGATCCGCTCGGCAAGAACGTCGGCGTTGAGGAAGTTCTCCTGTACGAACTGGCCGAGGGTGGCGGCAAACTGGTCCTTGCGCTCGACGATCAGCGCGGTGTGCGGTATCGGCAGGCCCAGGGGACGGCGGAACAGGGCCGTCACCGCGAACCAGTCCGCGACGCCTCCGACCATAGAGGCCTCCGCGCCAGCCTGTACGTAGCCCAGGAGGGTCCCGTGGACGCCGGCCACGGTCACGGCCACGAACAGAACCGTTACCCCCGCCAGCAGAGCGGTCGCCCGTCGGCGCGCGGCGGCCAAACTGCGCGCCCGCACTGCCGCCGACTCGCGCTCGGGCGCGGGCGCGGGTCCCGGTGAAGCGGACATCGTTGCGGTAGGTTCCATCTGGCAGTCCCCGGTGCAGGGCGGAAAAGGGCAATCCGATTCCGCCAACGATATTGACCAGGCTCACGTCCTGGCCAAGATGGGGTGGCACGGTCAGCAAGATGGCGGAGGCAAGGCAATCATCCCGACGATAAGGTGATTCAGCATCTCTGGGCCGCTTGCAGGCCCTCAGGCTCGGAAACAGGCTGACTCCCCCGTCCGTCATCGCGGATCTCAGTGGTCCGTTAGGCGCTCATCACCTCGGCCGGGTCGTGGCCTAGGTCGTGCAGCAGCACAATGGCCGCGTTCCGCCCTGGGGCGCCGGTGATGGAGCCGCCGGGGTGGGTGGTCGCGCCCGTTTGGTACAGGCCCGCGATCGGCATTCGATGCGAGGCCCAGCCCGGTACCGGGCGCAGCGGCCCGGTTTGCGCCACGCCGCGGTCTCCGCCATGGAACGCGCCGTGCACCATGTGCGGGTTGAGCTGCTCGTAGTCGGCGGGTGACTTGACGAGCTGCGCGAGGATCACGTCGTCGGTGAAACCGGGCGCGGACAACCGCAGGTGCTCAAGCTGGCGCTTGGCATGCCGGGCCTTGACCACGTCCCAGCCAGGCATTCCTGCGGGCAGCTCGTAGACCTGCTGGCTGAGCAGCTTGACCGTGTGCTTGCCGGACGGCGCCCGGATCGGGTCCGCCAAGGTCGGCGTCGCCACCAGTAGCCAGGGCACGTCCGCGACGAACCGGCCTGCCCGCAGGTCCTGCCCGAGCCGGATGACGTCTTCCGGCCATCCGGCGGTCCCGGCCGACACGGCGGTGTGACTGCCACCGTCAGGGGCTACGAACTCTGGCGGGGCGCTGGTCGCGAGATAGACGCCGAAGCCGGGGATGCCGACGTCGTAGGTGTCAATGCCGTAGTGGAACTCCTCCGGCCACGCCCGCGCCGGTGCCATGTCCCGGAGTTGGGTGACGTGAATCGTCGACAGCACCGCCTTCCCCGCCCGGTACTGTCCGCCGTCGGCGGTCTCGATCCCGACGCACCGGTCCCCGTCAAGCAGCAGGCGGGTGACGCGCTTGTCGCACAGCACGGTACTGCCGTGACTGTGCAGGTACCCGGTCAGCGCCTCGGTCAGCCGCCCGGATCCGCCGGCCAGGATCGACCAGCTGCGCTGCTGACGGCCGAAGATAAGCGAATAGGCGAGCACGCCCGAGCCAGGCACGTCGACCGCCTGGTTGGTCTGGAACGCCATCCACAGCATGAACGCCTGGACATGCCGGCTGCCGAACTCGTGCCTGATGATATCCCACGCGGACAGCGCCCGCCGGCGTTGCCACAGCCGGCCGCGCGGGTGCTCGGCCAGCCGGGCGTCCAGAGACGGACCGAAGCCGACCGGGGTGAACTGCGACCCGCTGAAGACCGACTTCACCTCGTCGTACTCATCTAGCAGGCGGAGGTATGCGGCGGCATCGGCGGCCGAGAACCGGGCGATCTCCGCCGAAGTGCGGTCCCGGTCTAGCCACATGGTGAGCTGCTCGCCGTCCGGGAACGCGACGTGAGCGACCGGATCGGGATCGATATAGCGCAGCCCGTAGTCGGCGATCAGCCCCAGTTCGTCCCCGGTGAGCAGCGGGTTGACCCGGATGAGCGTATGGCCGGTAGCGCAGGTATCGATGCTGTAGCCCGGCAGCAGGATCTCCTCGGTGGTGGCTCCACCGCCAGGCACGTGCCCGGCATCGAGCACCAGGCACCGGTATCCGGCCTTCGCCAGATAGCACGCGGCGATCAGGCTGTTGTGCCCAGCCCCCGCGACGACGATGTCCGCGCGCTCATCCATTGCGCAAACGTCCCAGGAATAAGGCTCGCCGCGCAAGCCGGGGCGTCGGCGATCCGCGGCTAACGAAGTCACGAGACGTCACCGAAGGTCATTACGCTGTCATGGCGCACCGTGGTGCCTGCGCCGGCGGATCCAGGTGCGGGCGAGCAACCGCACGAGGCTCAGCGAAGCCAGGACGACGATCGTCGCGTCCACTGCGGGTACCCAGCGGACCTGGTCGCCCTTCACGACGTAGGCGCCTGATGGCAGCCGGACCCGCCATGGAACAACAGTAAAGGCGGGCAGGCGCCCGTCACGGAAGGTGCGCACCTGCCAGGCGGAGCGTCAGTGCCACAGTGCTCGGGCGGTGTGCGAGCCGATGAACCCTAGGCCGCCAGTGACCAGGATCATCGCTATCCGTAGCTGACCGCGAGGGCGTGTTCCGGCTCGATGAGGAAGACCACCCGGTCGCTGCGCAGCGGGTACGGATGGCCGGTGTACTTCTGTGCGAGCCGATCAATGACCTCCCAGGCAGCATCGCCGTCAAGGCGCTCGACGACACGGCCTCGGACCTGCGCCATCGCATACGGCCGTTCATGATCAGTGACTGAGATCGCCACCCGCGGGTCGCGGTCTAGGTTGCGCGCCTTGCGCGAGCCGGGGGAGGTGAGGAACGCGATCCGGCCGCCTTCCAGGCCCACCCAGACTGGGACGCTGTGCGGCGCACCGTCAGGCAGGATCGTGGCGATATGGCCGTAGTTGGCGCCGTCGAGAAGGCGGCGGACATCTGCATCTAGCTTTGGCATCGGATTTTCGGGCATCGGTATCTCCTCTCATGCGCTGTCAGGCGGCAGCGACTGCGGGAAGCGGAAGAAGCCTTCCGGGTCGTAGCTGGCCTTCACGCTGAGCAGGCGGGGGTAGTTCTTGCCGTGGTAGGCGCGCGGCCACTTGTCGAGGTCCGGGTCGGGGAAGTTCGGGTACACGCCGCCGGTGCCGCAGGGGTGCACCGACGCCCACGACCGGGCCAGCCAGCGCCGTGCGGCCGCCCGCCGGGCGGCTCCCGCCTCGGCACCGACAGTGACCGAGTGCTTGAGCAGGAACAGCGCGTCGCGGTGGGCGAAGGCTGTGGCATGTGGGGGAACCCGGTTGTACGCACCGCCCCAGGGCGTGAAGTCCAGCTCACGGGACTCGCTGGCGATCCGGCCCAGCTCCAGGGTGCCCACCAGGTCCGCTATCGCCCGCCTGGGCAGCGGCCGGGCAAAGAACTCTGACTTGGTGAAGGAATGCGCGAGCGGCCGATCGTCGCCGGGGAGAATCACGGCCAGATGCCGCTTGGCCTCCCAGAAGGGCAGGTGCCTCAGGGACGCGGTTGCCGGGTCTGCTCCCGCCCGGGCGGCCAGGTCGCCGAGCAGCCGCTCAGCGTCGGCCTCGGTGCCGGCCATCGCCCCGGACACGGTGACCGTCACCGGACGGTCACCGCCGACGGGAGCGGTCACCAGCAGGCTGGCGGCGAGCTCGTCGGGCCCGGCTGGGGCCCAGTCCTGCCAGGCGGCGATCACCCGGGACGCATGACAGCGCGGCCAGGTCAGCCGGAAGATCGTGGCGGCGCGGGCCGGGACGGTGCCGAATGTCAGGGAGGTGACCACGCCGAAGTTGCCGCCGCCGGCCCCGCGGAGCGCCCAGAACAGCTCCGGCTCGTGATGCTCATCGCAGTCGATGACCCGGCCGTCGGCGAGGACAACCTGCGCAGCGAGCAGCTTGTCGCAGGTCAGCCCATGGCTGCGGCCGAGAATCCCCAGCCCGCCGCCGAGGGTCAGGCCGGCGATGCCGACGTTGTCGCCGCAGCCCGTGGGAATCGCCAGGCGATGCCGGGCGAGTGCGCCGGCGATGTCGCCGAGGCGCGCCCCGGCACCCACCGTGGCCACGCCAGCCGACACCGACACCGCCGACATCGGCGAGACGTCGATCACGATCCCCCGGGTCGACGAGCGTCCTGCGAAGCAGTGCCCGCCGCTGCGGACCGCGGTCGCGATCCCGGAGCGGCGGGCCAGCGAGATCACCTCGGCAACATCTTCGGGTCTCCGGCACCGCACCACCGCCTGCGGCCGGACATCCCAGAACCGGGCGATGGCCGGCCTGCGCGCCTCGTCGTAGCCGGGCGAGCCGGGCCGGATGACCTCGCCCGCGATCGCGCCCGCCAGGGCGGCCCAGTCGGCGGCTGACAGCGTCATGCCCCGGACGCTACGGCCGGACGCGGCCGCCGTTATTGAACAAACCGGCCACCCTGGCGGGCGGGCAGCCACGGCGCGAACGACACTTGGTGATCATGCCCGGCGCGTCCGCAGCTCTGCTCCGTCTGACGCAGGAAGGCAAGCGGCGGCGCGCCGGCCAGCCGCACGCACTCGCGGGTCAGGTGGGCCTGATCGGCGTAGCCGCAGTCGGCGGCCAGCCGCGCCAGTCCCTCGCTGGCGAGCCCGTCACGACGCCACATCGCGAACTGGGCTCGCGCGAGAAAGACCTGGAACCGCAGCATCCGCTGCAACGCCTTCGGCGGCACGCCGACCGCGGACAGGCAGCGGCGGCGGAACTGGCGCTCGGAAACCCACAGCGAGGCCCGGACCGACCCGAGGTCGCCGACCCGCCACGGCATCAGCCGCCGCACCGCCTCGCCCACCAGCGGATCCGGGCTGTCCGCCCCGGCCAGCCGGCCAACGACGGCATCCTGAAGAGCGGATGCCGCCACCCCGGGTCCCGCCGCCGCGGCGATGCGCTCTCCCGCGGCGACGGCGGAGCGTCCCCACAACTCATCCGCGTCCACCACTAGGTCGGCAAGCTCCGACACAGGAATCCCGAGCACGCCGGACGCGGCGCCGGGACGGAACCGCAGCCCCACCACCGTGCTTCCCGGCGAGAGCACCTCGGTAAGCGGGCGGGTCAGCGGGCCCACGACCCGCGGAACCTGGCCCAGGCCGCACCGGACCTCCACAGACCCGTTCGGCACGTTGCGATGCAGGTAGGGGGCCGCGCCCGGAGGCACTTGCTGGACCCACACAGAGGACACAACCTCAGCAAGCGGCCTGGCGGGCCGTCGCTCCCGGTAGCTCTGCCCGTAGGCGACGCCGCCGATCAGCTGCTGCTCCGTGCCCGGCGAGGCGGTGGAAGTGCCGTCCATCGGGTACGAGCCTAGACCGTCACCCCGTGGGCTCACCACGCCGTGCGCGGACCGCCGAACGTGGTTCGGTTATGCTGCCGGTGCCGGGTTCATGCTGATCCGGTCCCATGCGGCATCGTGCCGAGCGCAGCGCGAGGGAGTGCCCATGCCTTACCGGGTGGTCGTCATTGGCGCCGGATTCGGCGGGATCGGCATGGCGATCGCGCTCAAGCAGGCGGGCATCGAGGACTTCGTCGTGCTGGACCGGGCCGATGACCTGGGCGGAACGTGGCGCGATAACAGCTATCCGGGCCTGGCCTGCGACGTGCCGTCGCACTTGTACTCGTTCTCGTTCCGGCCCTGGCGCTGGAGCCGGCGCTTCCCGCCGCGCGAGGAGATCCTGGCTTACCTGCACGCGCTGGTGGCCGAGCGCGGCCTTGGCCCGCACCTCCGTTTCGGCTGCGGGGTCGCGGCGGCCGAGTTCGACGAGCGCCGCGCGGTCTGGAATCTCACCCTTGAGGATGGTGGCACGCTGCAGGCGGCCGCGGTCGTCTGCAGCGTCGGCCAGCTCGGCCGTCCCGGCCTGCCCGACGTCGCCGGCCGGGACGGATTCGCCGGCCCTTCGTGGCATTCCGCCCGCTGGAACCACGATGTGGATCTGACCGGCCGGCGGGTGGCTGTCGTCGGCACCGGGGCCAGTGCCATCCAGTTCGTGCCCGAGATCGCCAAGGTCGCTGGCCACGTCGACGTCTACCAGCGCAGCGCCCCGTATGTGCTGCCCAAGGCCGACCGGCCGTACTACGACGCCGAGCAGGCGCTTTATGACCGGGTGCCCGTGGTGCGCAAGGCCGACCGGCTGCGCATCTTCCTCTACGGCGAGCTGCTCACCAGCGGCTTTGTCCTGTCGCCGAAGCTGCTGGCCGGGCCGATGCAGCTGTGGCGCCGCCAGCTCCGCTCCCAGATCACCGATCCTGAGCTGCGCGCCAGGTGCGTCCCTGACTACGTGATGGGCTGCAAGCGGGTGGTGTTCTCCAACGATTGGTACCCGGCACTGGCGCGGCCGAACGTGGGGCTAGTCACGGACCGGATCGAGCGGATCGTCCCGGACGGGGTGGTTACCGCCGACGGCACCACCCGCGCCGCGGACGTGATCATCTACGGCACTGGCTTCAAGGCGGTGGAGTTCCTCGCGCCGATGCTGGTGTCCGGCCTGGGCGGCAGGCGGCTGCGGCAGGCCTGGCAGGCCGGGCCGCAGGCCTACCTCGGCATCACGGTTTCCGGGTTCCCGAACTTCTTCATGCTCTACGGGCCAAACACCAACCTCGGCGGCAATTCGATCATCTACATGCTCGAAGGCCAGATCGGCTACGTTCTCGGCGCCATCCAGGCGCTCGAGGCCGAGCGCCTGGCCTGGCTTGACGTGCGCCCCGAAATGCAGGACGCGTTCCTTTCCTGGGTGCAATCGGCCAGCCGGACGTCGGTCTGGGAGAGCGGCTGTCACAGCTGGTACACGACCGCCTCCGGGCGCAACACCAACAACTGGCCCGACCACACGTTCATGTACCGGTACCGGGTCCGGCGCTTTGACCTTGCCGCCTACCGGGTCATGCCGAACGAGCCGGCCATCACCGGCACCAGCGCGGCATGACCGCCGGCCGCGATCGCCGGAGGCTGCGCCTGCCGCCTGCGGTCATTCGCCTCGGGATGCGGCAGCTCGGCAGGCGCTGCCTCGACCCGGCTCTGCCTTGGCCGGTGCAGCGTACGCGGCTGGACCAGCTCACCAGGATCGCCCTGCTGCCGCGCGGCACCAGGGTGGCCGAACGGACCATAGCCGGGGTGCGCGCCGAGGTGGTGTCCTCGCGGAGACCGGGTTCGCAGCGAACGGTGATCCACTTTCACGGCGGCGGCTACTGCCTGGGCTCGGCGCGCGAGGCCCGCTCGTGGGCGGCGCACCTGAGCGCCCAGACGGGCTGCCGGGTCGTGCTGCCCGAGTACCACTTGGCCCCCGAGGATCCCTATCCGGCGGCGCTGGAGGACGCCCGTACGGTGATGACAGCGCTGTCCGGCGAGGCCGAGCCGGGCTCGGTGGTGGTGTCGGGCGACTCGGCAGGCGGGGGACTCGCCCTGGCCCTGGTCCTGTCGATGCGCGAGGCGGGCCAGGAGCTGCCGGCCGGCTGCATCCTGCTGTCGCCATGGCTCGATCTCGGCCGCGACCGCCGGGCCGCCCCGGACCTGGTGCGCCGGGACGTCCTGCTCAGCCCGGACTGGCTCGACGCCTGCGCCCGCGCCTACGCCAACCCGTCGCGCTGGGCCGACCACCTGATCTCCCCGTTGTGCGCCGCGCACTCCGGGCTGCCGCCGCTGCTGATCCAGGCCGGGACCGAAGAACTGCTCGCCCCGGACGCCGAGTTGCTGGCCGCCAGCGCTTCGGCCGCCGGAGTGGATGTGACCTACACCAGGTGGCCGCGCATGTGGCACGACTTCGTGCTGGAGACCGGTTTGCTCGCTGCCGCCGATAGCGCGCTGGCCCAAGCATCCTGGTTCGTCAGCAAGGTGACAGCCAGGTCGTGACGCTTCCCGCGCGTAACAGGCGGTGCGCACCGGACCTAGCCGAACTCCAAGGGCGGGACATACAGGCTCCTGGGCTCCGGTCCGAAGCACGTCATTTTCGTTCGATCTCCGTCAGCTGACCGATGTCTCTCACTGCAACTTGCAGCAGCATTTGTCGTGCAACTGGCACCGGGTACTTCATTACCTGCCCGGGACCATCCCCGGAACCTGAGACTCCCGCGTGGCAGGGCCTGCGCCCAGTCCGTACACCTGCACGCACGATCCCGGTCACGCGGGTCCGGCTTCCCGGTAGCGAGTCACCGAGGGCGGGCGGGGGCTGCCCGCCACCGCCCTCGCCCTCGCTACCGGGGGGCTTCCGTTTGAAGATGATTTCGTCCCCTCGCAGGGAGCAGACCGTGTCAGTTCACGCCCTACCCGGTGCAACATCGTTTGCAGCATGCGTGCAGTTGTTCAGACGCTACCCGCTGGCGGTCACGGAGCACTGCGCGGACGGCGAGTACCGGTCGATGGTCCTGATGAACCACGCTGCCGGGCCGGCCGGTTATTTCGTCCTCACCCAGGCCCGCAACGACCTTTTCGTCATCCGCTCCTGGAACCGCCGCGACGGGGTTAACCAGGAAATCCGGCCGGGAGAACCTGTTTCCGGCATCATCTGCCAGGCGGTCACCGACAGCATGCCGGTCCCTCACGACGGCGCGCTGCTCGGCTGGGTAACCGACAGCCAGGTAACCGTACTGCTGGCGGTGCACTGCAGGCAGCCAGCAACCTGGGATGACCCGGTCCCTGTCCCCGAGATCCGGGTTATGCCGATGGCCGGCACCAGCGAACTGCTGCACTGGCCGCCGTTCACAGTCAGCCCTCTCGACGACGGGCGCCTGTGGGAGTACGCCGAGTGGGGCCAGATCGTGGACATTGTCCCTCTCGTCACTCAGAGCACCGGCCGCGCATTCTGGGTGCCTTCCCCGGACAGACGGAGCACCCGGCACGAGGAAGGGTGCGTCGTTGTCACGGACAACCTGCCGGCTGACGAGTACTGGCTGCCCGCCGGCGTCTACATGGATCACTGGACGCTACGCGAGGGCATCCAGCCTCCGCCGGCCGACCGCCTGCTGACGCTGCCCGCCGTCGTGGACCTGGCCCACAGGCTTCGCCGGGCGTGAGGTCTGTGCTGGCATCTCAGATCAATGACGCTCGGTTCGGCGCGGCGGGGCTACGCCTTCACGCGTTCCCCTGATGCCGCGGACAGGTCGATGGCGGCAATGACCTCGTGACGCTGGACGGCGTCGGCGAAGTCCGGCACGGTGTGAGTCCCGTTGTCGATGTCCGCCGCGAACGCCGCGTAGGCACGCCCGACGTTATAGGCGGGCGCGCCTTCCAGGCTGGTGAGCGCGGGCCATTTCTGCGTCAGCTCTGCCGGGGCAGCAAGTTCGGCGGGCTCGTTCCGCCCGTGCGCTCCCGCGACGGTCAAGGGATAGATTTCGGGGTATGCGGCGTCAGCGGTAATCCGGAGCGTTCCGTCGGTTCCGTTGATTTCCCACAGGAACCCGGTACCGCCGGCCACGGCCTCACGGACGTGGACACTAGCCGTCGCCCCGGACGTGAGGGTGCCGATCACCGCGATTTGGTCGGCCGCCGTTTTCACGATCTGCTCCCCGGTCTCTTCGATGGTGATGAGCGGCCTGCGAAGATCCGACACGGCCGACAGATCGGCGAACTCGCCCAGTACGTAGTTGAGGATATCCAGGCTGTGCCCGACCGCGATCGTGAGCACGTTGGCCCCGTTTGCCTTGTCAAGCATGTAGGCGTTGGGCTGGCCCACGACGTCGCCCGGGACCGACAGCCCGACCATGGTCGTTGACAGGACCTCGCCGACGTATCCGTCGCTGAGCAGCTCCTGGACGAACTCGATCGCAGGGGCCTGGCGGGCCTGCAACCCGACGACCGTGTGCACCCCCTGCTCGGCGGCGAGCGAAGCCATCGCCCGCGCGTCGTCGAGGTCACGGCCAAGTGGCCACTCGCAGTAGACGGCCTTGCCGGCGGCAAGTGCGGCGGAGACGAGCTGTCGATGGTGCGGGACCTTGACCGTAACAGCGACCACATCGATGTCTGGCCGGGTCACCAGCTGCTCGTGGTCCGAGAACACCGCGGTGACCCCGAACACCTCGCCTGCTGCGCGCGCCGTTTCCGCGCTGTGCGCGGTGAGGGCCCGGATCTCGTAGTTCGGCAGCGCGCGCAGTGCCGGGATATGGGCGGTGGCGGCCCACCCCCGGTCGGGGCTGACCCCGACGATCCCGACACCCAGCGTCGATTCAGGCATTGCTAGAACCCCAGTGCCTGAATGTCCTGTCGAGGTCGGGCTGGACTTCGGTCATGAGACGGTCCTCCCACCGAGGGGATATACTTGTAATTGCAAGTACCCTACGCTCAACTGGTTGCAGATGCAAAAAGATTCCCCACCGGGTGATGTAGCTGCGCTCTTCGGTCGGCTTACCGAAGAGTCGCTGCCGGGTCGGCGCGGAGAGCAGGCGTGGCGCGCTTTGCTGCAGGCGCAGGCCACGCTTATGCGCCAGCTCGATACCGATCTCAGAGAGGGCACCGGCCTGCGCCTCGCCGACTTCGACGTCTTGGCTCAGCTGGCCGAAGCCGGCGGCGAGCTACGGATGACGGAGCTCGCCGCCCGCACGCTCCTCTCGCGCTCGGGGTTGACCCGCCGCGTCGCGAGGTTGGTTGATGAGGGTTTCCTGCGTCGAGCGAACGCCACTGAGGACGGGCGCGGCGTGGTTGTCGCCTTGACCGACGCCGGTGTCGCACGTATGACCGAAACTGCGCCGGTCCATCTTCACGGTGTGTCGAAACTGTTCGTCGAGCGGCTCGACGATCAGGAACTCGCCGTTCTCGAGACCGCTCTGAGAAAAGTCATCGTCGACTGCACGTTCGGCTGAGGGTAGGCCGAGGGAGAGCCTGGCTCAGCTGTTTCCTGCTGCCCGGTCTCATCGATCGCCCCGATCCGCAGGCCCCCGCCGCCACCGTTCAGGCCGTCGCTTCGTAGATTGGCACGGTCACATGCTTTCTTTCTCAGGCCCGAGGTGGTGGACTTTGGCCATGAGGGCGCTGTCGGCGCTGCTCTTGCTGCTTGCCGCCACTGTGACTGTCACGGCTTGCAGCGGGCCGGGTCCGGCTGGCCATGGGAGACCGCGGACCGCGCCACTAGCTTCGCCTCAGACCGTGCGCTGTGACCAGATCATTCAGCAAGTAGGCCAACCGGGCGGCAGGCTCGTGCTCGGTGTGCTCGCGATGCCACCGGCCCATCTGGAGCACGCCGCCCCGACCGCCGCCCAGCCATGGGCCTACTTCGCCAAATGGGGGATCGCCGTCCGGGCCGGCAGCCCGGCCGTTCTGATCACCGTTCCGGAGACGTGGCGGCACCGCGCCGGTATTGGCTGGGGAAACAATCTCGGCGTCGTCAGCTCGCTCCGTCTCCTCAGCTGCCCGCGGCAGCTAGGTGCATGGAATGTCTATGCGGGAGGCTTCTACCTGCGGTCACCCTCTGGCTGCGTGCCGTTGGTATTTCACATCGGACGGCAGACCGCGACCCTGAGTTTCACCATCGGCAGTGGCAACTGCGGCTCAGCAACCTGGTGAAGAGTCAGGGGCCGGGAGCCGGGCCAGCGTGGGGCAGTCTCCCGACAAGTCGCCGATCAGGGCGTCGGCAACGCTTTCCTCGTACAGGACGCGTCCCGTCGCTGCCATGAGCTCGCCGAGCTCCGGTTCCCACGGCGTCGGCTGCGGCGTCCCGGTCAGCTGGAGACGTTCGGTGTCGGCCCGCACCCCGGCGATGTAGTCTGCGGCACTCATCCGCCACGGCCGTGCGCCGTGACGGCGCATGACCGAGCTGGCGATGGCTAGCCCCGGCCAGTCGAAGTCGCCGTGATAGCGCAGCTCACCGCCACCGTTGACGACAGCGTCGGCGAGCTGGTGAAACGCTGCCGACGGCCGTCCCTCCGCGCACAACAGGGGCGCCGAGCCCGCACCCAGCTCTTCGGCGGCGCGGCGCAGCACGGCCGGGTTCTCGCAGACGTGCACGAGCGCCCCGCGGACCGTCAGCGGCAACGTCATGAGCTGATGCAAGGTGATGTAGAAGGGAACGCCGAGCCGCGCCGCGCCGGTGAGCCACTCGGCCAGCCCACGGCCCTCGGCCGGCATGTTCAGTACGAGCACCCGGCTGGCCAGGTCGTCGACGACGACACCGCTTGTCTCCCATAGATCCCTGCGCTCCCCGGCTGTCCCGGGCCTGCCTGTCCCGGTCTTGATGGCCAGGGCGCGCAGCACCAGCGTCGACAGCACCGTTCCATGGTTGAGCGCCTTGGTGTCCCCGGTGATGTCGGCAGCAAGCGCGGGCAGCAGGATAGGCACGCCCGCCCGCCCCGCCAGGTATTCCAGCACGCGGACGGCCTGGCCGAGCCGTGCCTGCTCGCCCTGGTTGATCAGCTTCGTCAGGCTGCCGTCCCGCATGATCTCGGTCAGCCAGTCCCGGTACCAGCCGCAGGAGGCATGAAGCGAGCTCGCCTCCGCCGCGCGGATGACGGCGTCACGCGCTCCGGCCAGCGCGCTCCGCTCGGCGGGACGGTTGCGCAGCGGCCCGGCCATGTCGGTCAGCAGCTCTGGCAGGCTGCGCCCGGTGGCCTCGCGAACAGCGTTGTCCAGGTCGGCGAGCCGAACGGTGATCCGGGTCGTCCGCGTGTCCCGGTACTGCCCGGTGATGCCGATGATCGCCTTGCGCTCGGCGTCGTCGGGATGGCCGAAGCTGACCCAGCCGCCCAGATCCCCGCCGGTGCGCTCGAGGGAGCGGCGGGCACGTTCGAGCAGCCGCCGGAACTCCGGTCCCTCATACGGGTTCGACATCGTCATCTTCGTCGTCCGGTTCGTCCCCCAGCGCCTCCGGCGCCGCGTACAACGTCGAGGCGGTGCCGAGCGGCGCGTGCCGGGTCGGCCGGAAGCCGAGCAGCTCCGCCACCAGCGCCTCGTTGTCCTGGTAGCCGACCGAGGCGTCGATGAGCTGCTCGCCGTCCCAGAGCATGAGCAGCGAGGACACGGTGCGTGTGGTCTTGTCGTGGTACATGTCGTAGTGCGCGATCATCGGCACCGTGGCTGTCGTGACCCACAGGTCGTGGCCGGTCATGAACAGGTCAAGATCGAACTTGACCGCCAGCCCGAACAGGTCCGGCTTGTAGCGCTCGTCGATGCCCACGAACGCCTCATCGAGCGCGATCATCCGCGGGCAGTGCTCCTTGGCCGAGGAGTACAGCGCGTTGGCGGCTGCGAACAGCGGCAGGTGGATCGCGGCGGACTTCTCGCCGCCGGACATGACCGAGTGTTTCGCGCGGGTCAGCCGCGTCTCCGGCTGGCCCGGCTGGATCAGCAGCAGCTCGAACGCGTGCCAGGACCGGTAATCCAGCACGTTCGCCAGGGCCTCACGGTAGGTGGCCCGCGGATGGCCGATCCGGTACTCCCGGATCATCTCGCGGAGCTGGCCGCGCAGTTCGGCAAGCCGCTCAGGGCCTGGCGAGTCGCGCTCAAGCAGGCGGGAGGTGGCCCGCTGCAGTTCGGTGATCTTGTCGGATTGCGCCCAGCGGATGCCGACCGCGATCCCGGACGACATCGGCTTGGACCTGGTGTCGGAATTCATGTCCCTGGTGAGGTCCCGCGCGGCGACCACCCGGCCGTGGATCTGCTGGGCGAGCGCGGCGAGCAGTTCGTCCTCGAGCACCTTGCGTTCCCGGTCCTCCAGCAGGATCCCCTGGTCGGCGGCGCGCTCGGCGATCCGGGTGGCGAACCCGGCGACCGGCTTGCGGCCCTCGTCGTCGATCACGTGCACGGTGACGACGGCGCCGGGTTCCCAGTCGACCCGGTAGTCCTCGTCGCAGGCGGCGAGGGCCTCGGTGAAGTCTTTCAGCGCGACCGACATCCGGTCCGCGGTGTTCTTCAGCGTGCCCTCGGTAACCTGGCGCCCGCCGCGGGCGGCGGCGGCGAACGCGTCGAGGATCTCGGCGACGCCCGGGGGAAGCACCCCTCGCACGGCCTCGGCCGGGTCCGGAGGCAGCTCGCCGGCGCTGACCAGGGACGCGGCCAGGTCCTCGCTGGCACGGGCCGCGTCCGGCCAGCGGGAGGGGTCTGGCCACGGCGCGACGGCCGTGACCTCGGCGAGCGAGCGCAGATCGGGCCGCGCGTAATCGCCGAACTGCGCGACCTGCTCGTAAAGCTGCCCGGCCGCCTCGGCGAGCGACTGCCGCTCGTTACGCAGTTCCGCCTCGGCGGCGGTGGCCAGGTCGTGCTCGGCGCGGGCCCGCGTATCGAGCGTGCGGTAGGCCCGTTCGGCCGCCGCGATGAGCGTTTCGGTTTCCCGGATCTGCTCGAGGACCTGCTGCACGTTCGCGGCGAGGGTTTCCTCCAGCGTGCGGAACTCTTCTTCTACCGCCTGCTGCAGTCGCTCCCGCTCCGCGAGCGCGTCTTCGGCCTCGGCATGCTCTAGCTTCCGCCCTTCGATCGTCTCAGTCTGCGCGGCGAGGTCCTGGAGCGCCTGAGCTAGCTTGGCCCGCTCGGCGTGCAACTGGGTCGCGGCGTTCTCGAACTCCGCGGCCGCCCGCGCGATGGCATCCACCTGCTCGGCCGCGGTCGGCATCCGGCGCATCGCGGCCGCCTGCCGAAGCTGCCTGGTCCTGGCATCGACCTCGGCGGTCGCGGCGTCCAGTGCCTTCCCGGCGGCTGCCGTCTCGTCCCGCGCGCGGGCGAGCAGCGCGGCGTGAGTGCCGACGGACTCAGCTGCCTTCGCGACCGCGCGCGTGTCCGGCAGTTGCCGCCGGGCGCGCCGGAAGTCCTCGAGCCGCGCGTCGGCCCGGTCCAGTTCGCCGGCCAGCCGCTCCTCCTCACCGACGGTCCGCGTGATCAGCTCGTCGTATTCCGCGAGCCGGGCGCGGCGGCGGTTGGCCCGGTTGGTCGCGCCTATGTATTCCGGCGCCGCCTTCGGCCGGGCCCCGGCGTGCGCGCCGTACGTGAACTGCGCCTTCGTACTGACCGCCGGGACGGTGCTGGCCACGGGGGGCGCTCCGGCGATATCGCCAGTGATGTCGCCGGTGATGTCGCCGGTGATGTCGCTAGTGAGCGCGACCGAGCGCAGCACCTCGGTGACGACGGCCGACGCGACGTGGTCTTGCTCCTCGGGGAGGAGGATGCCGGCGAGCGTACGGCCGTTCACGGGGACGGCCGGGACCAGGTAGCCGTCCGCCTCGGCGGCGGCCAGCGCCGCCTCGGTCAGCGCCGGATCGGGGTGGACCCAGGCGGTCAGCAGCCCCGCCCCGTAAAGCGCCCCCTCGACGGCGGCAGCCTCGGCGTCGTCGATCCCGTCCGCGAACCGGACGAGCTGCCAGAGCGGCGCGCCCGGCCGGCCCTCACGGCTGGCGGGGCGCAGATCGCTGGCGGGCGGCGCGTCGTCCTGCTCGGCGGCGATCGCATCGCGTTCGGCGCGCAAGCCAGCCAGCCGCTTAACGACCACCCGCAGTTCGGTTTCCAGGTTCGCGCGGGCGGTGATCGTGACGGCCTGGCGTTCGGCGGTGCGGCTGTCGAACACCTCCGTGATGCTGGTGGCGCCCGGCTCGCCAATGTGGCCTAGCGCCTCGGCGAGCGCCTCGGCGTCGGATGTGGCGACGACCCAGGACTGCAGGGCCAGCGGAGCGGCGCCTGCTGGCCCAGCACCTGGTGAGAGGGCGCCAGCAGGGCCGACCCAGCGGCCGGTCCAGGCGGCTAGTTCGTCCGTGACCGTCTGACGGGCTTGCGCGAGGCCGGCCTCGGCGGCCGCGCAGGTGAGTTCCTGCTCTCGCTCAGCCGTCTGCTTGCCGCCAAGGTCCTGCTCAAGGAAGCCGCGCCTGCCCTTGGCGTCTCTGATCGCTTCGAGCAGCCTGCGGATCTCCCCCACGTCATCCCGGCGGGCCGCCACCCGCGCCCGGGCCACCACGAGCAGGTCGTCACCGGCATCGACGGGGCCGAAGCCGTCGTCGGCGATGCCCGAACGCTGCGCGGCGTCGGCCAGATCGTCGGCGAACTTCCCCTCCGCCGCCCGCGCTTCGGCGGCGCGGCGGCTGAGCTTGCGCGCCGCCTCCTCAAGATCGCTGATCTGGCGGCGGTCCCGGTCGACCCCACTGCGCTGGCTGGCGACCTCCCGCCCCCCGGCCAGCATCTCGCGCCGCTTATCCTCGATCCGGCCCTGCGCCTTGTACTCCTCGGAATTCTTCAGCCCGGCCAGGCGGCCCTGCAGCTTCTCGCCTTCGTCTCGGCGGGCGTTGCGCTCTGCCTCGGCTTGCCGCTCCGCCTCGACCGCGCAGCGGTAGGTCGCGGCGGCCGCGGTGATCTTCTCCGCGTGCCCGGCCGCCGCGCCGGTCCGCGCCTGCACCCTGTCCAGCTGGAACTTCACATGCGCCCGCAGGTAGGCCGTGTAATGCGTGAGGAACTCCTGCACGGCCGCATTCGCCGCGGTGAGGTCGTCGAACGACTTCTGCACCGCGGCGAGGTTCTCGAAGTCGCGCGCGGCCTGCTGGACCAGGTCCTCCTCTACCGGGCTCAGCCCCGAGCTCAGCGTGTCCGACACCTTGGCGGGGTCAAGGTCCTTGGCCAGTAGCGGGCGGCGCAGCGCGAGCAGCAGGTCGAGCAGCTGCGAGTATCGCTCCCGGCCGAGGCCGAACAGCCGGGAGTCCACCAGGTCCCGGTACTCGGTCGCGGTCTTACGCCAGGCGTCCGGTTCCAGGAGGGCCTTGAGCTGCCTTTCTGTCAGCGGACGGGAGTCCGCCGACAACAGGCCGAAGTCCGCGCCGAGCCGCTTGCCGGTGACATAGAACGACATCCGCACGCCGTCGGAGTTGCGGTGCGCGCGCATCCCGACGATCAACGTGACGGTCTCGGGCCTGGCGGCTTCCACCGGACGTGCGAACTCCATCCACACGTAGCCGTACTCGGAGTCCTGGCCCCGGTACAGCAGGTTGGACTTCATGGTCCGGTTCTCGCCGCTGAACGGGTCGAGCCGCCGGGAGTCGGCCACCCCGTCGAGCACGAAAGGGAACAGCACCTCGAGCGCCTTGGTCTTGCCCGAACCGTTGTGACCGCGCAGCGCCAGCCGGCCTCCCGCGAACACCCATTCCTCGTCGACGTAGTCCCACATATTGATAACGCCCGCGCGGGCGGGCTTGAACCGGTCACTCATCGGGATCTCCAGCACCAAGGTCCAGGGCTAGCTGGCCGTCGGCGTGCCTGACGGGGAGCGCCAGCTTGATGTTCCGGTACCGCGCGGCGGCCGGGAGCACCAGCACACCGCCGGGCACCGGGCGAAGCAGCCGCAGGTCCGCCAGGAACGACAGCGCCGCGGCCAGCAGGCCGCGCGGATCATGCTGCCACGTGATGGTGAATGAGGTGGGACCAAGCTCGCTGTACAGTTCGTCGATCATGGCGCGGAGCCTGCTGTGCTCAAGCAACGGCGCGCCGAGCGGCGTGACCGGGGCCCGCACCACGGCCCGTTCGGCATCATCATCGGAGGCGTCCGGCGGTGCGGACCAGGCCAGCTCTTGCACCACCCCGGCCATGGGCAGAGCCGAGTCGATCCGGGCCAGCAGGTCGCGCTGATCCTCCGCCTCAGCGGGCGCAGGGAGCACGGCCAGCGTCTCATCGGGATCCTCGATCAGGTCGGCGATCTTGGCCAGCAGCAGGCCGGCCGCGCGGTTGACGGCGCCGCCGCGGCCGGGGAACGGGCGGTCGGTGAACCTGCCGCCGGCGTCGGCGAGCATGATCCCCTCGGCGCGGCGTTCGGCGGCAAGTCCGGTCAGCCGGGTGAGGTTCTCCGCGACACCCGGCTGGCGGAGCGCGTCGGCGATTTCGGGCTCGATCTGCGCAAAGTAGACGACCGGGTACTCGAGCAGTACGCGGGCGGCGCGCTGAGCCGCGGCCTCGCGCTGCGCACTCCGCTTGGCGCTGACGAATGTGCTGTCCAGCAGCCCGGCCGCGCTGGCCAGGTGCTGCACCGGGCGGGCGGGGCGGAACAGCGCAGCGCAGATGTCGTGCTCGATGTCGTAGAGCGCATCGCCGCGTTCGGTGTCCTGCGCCCAGGATTCGAGCGAGCCGTCGGCGAGCCTGAGCGCGCCGCGGTCCACCAGCCAGTCGAGCACGTCCACGACCGCGGCCTTGTGCGCGGTGACCGTCGGGTCGAAGCCGAGACCGTCGATCGCGTTCGCCGCCGGGGTGAAGGCGCGCACCAGGTCGGCCAGGCTGATCTCCACCCGGGACCGCTGGAACGAGGCGAGCACCAGGCACAGGTAGGCCAGCCGGCGCCGGTCGAACGGCTTGCCGTAGCGGGACGAGAAGATCGCCGACTGCGTGGGGTCGAGCGCGTCCAGGCGGCGGCTGAGCCGTACCTGGCGGGTCGTCGCGATCAGCGTGTAGCCGAGCAGTTCGCGAAAGTCGGTGGTCATCTGGTCGGCCCAGCGCAGCACCTGCTCGAGGGTGCCCGGACGTGGACGGGTCGCGGTGATCACGTCGTGAGTGAGCACCAGCCGCACCGCGTGCTGGTAGGAGCCGAGGTCGCTGAGCGGCACGGCCGCAGCGGCTCGCTGCGTAGCCACGTGCGTTATCGCCTCCCCGCAGGTTCGAGCTGGAGCTCGAAGCCCGGCAGGTGCAGGACGCCGTTCTTCGTCTGGACGGCACTGCCCGCCCCGTTCGGGATCAGGCGCATGGTGAGCACGTCGTTGCCGCCGGAAGCAGAGGCCAGGCGTCCGGCGACGATCGTGCGGGCCTCGGTGGCGAGGGTGAGCAGGCGCAGCAGCATCTTCGTCTCCGCGTCGTCGAGGACCCGTCCGTGCGCGCCTGATCGCAGAAGTCGCTGCGCGGCCTCGCGTTCGGCCTGGCGCTCCGCCGCCTGGCGGCGGCGGAGTTCCGCTTTGACCGCGGGGTTGGCTCTGGCGGGTTGCGGGACGCCTGGGGTCGGGGCTTTGCCGCGCCGGAACAGCGTGACCGAGATCTCTACGCCGGGCGCGTCCCACCAGGTCGCGCGGCTGGAGATCTGCTCGGCGTCGTCGTGCGCGCCGCCAAGGTGCCGAACGGACCTGATGTTGAACGCCGCCGACATGAGCGCGTAGGCGGCACCCTCGTCGGGCGTGTTGAATACCCACTCGGCGAGGTGGCGGAGCTGGGAGGAGCGGTTCACTCCGCCGCGCTGCGCCTCGGTGACCTGGCGGAGCAGCGCGATAACGCCGGAGACGGCGGCGCGGGTAGCGGTGCGCAGGCCCTCCGCTCTGGACTCCTTAGCGGAGTCGTCGGCGAACCAGGCGCGCAGCGCGGCCCACCGGCGGCGCCAGTCGCCCAGCAGTTCGTCGCGGCCGAGGAACGGGCGCTCGTCGGCATCGGCGGCGAGACGCAGCATGGCGTCCGGGTCTTGTGCCCCGGCCGCCGCTTCCGCCTCGGCTACTGCGGCGGCCAGCCGGGGCAGGTACCGGTCGAGCTCGGCCATGAAGTCAGTCATGTGGGTGAGCAGGGCGTTCTTGTACCGCAGGAACACCTCCGGCGCGGTGTCGGTGGATCGGATGATCTCGCCGAGCGTCAGGTGGAACTGCGCCGCCCGGCGGGACATATCATCCAGGACCGTGTCCAGGCGGGACAGCCTCCGGTAGACCTGCTCCTTATCGTGAGCTTTCGTGGCCGATGCCAGCACCTTGAGGTCGTCCAGGATGTCGGAGAACACCAGCCGGGACAGGTTCGCGTCCCGGATCCGCGCGCTGAGCACGTCCTCGACGGCGGAGAACGCGCGGTAGCCAAGCTCACTGAACTGGTAGACGGACTGCCGGTTCCGGTACCTGGCCAGGCTGCCCGCCCGGGAGGCGTCCTCGAGCCGGTGCACCATGCCGTCCTCGGCCAGCGCGTCCAGCTTTTCCCTGAGACCGCCGTCCAGCCGGGGTATCTCGTCGTAGACGTCGGCCAGTTCGGCCAGGGCGGCCGCGACGTCGTCGGTGTGCGCCTGGACCTGATGCACCGCGCGGAGCCGGTCAAGCGCCCGGAGCACCCACAGATAGGCGACGTGGTCATCGCGCCGGGTGAAGTTGAACAGCCGGAACCTGTCGCTGACGGCGAGCGCGTCAAGATCCAGCGAGTTCCGCTCGCCTCGGTTCGCGCCATCGGTGCTCTGGTCTGCCATCGGCTGGTCTCATATCCCGGTTCGTCCACGGCTGCCGATCCTGGCTAGCACAATGCTATGCGCCGCCGAACCGCCGATCCGCCGATTCCCGGCCGGGCTAAATGGCCTCATCGAGCCAGAAACGATCCCTATCAAGGACGGGCTGTGACTCACTTAACGGAATCCTGCGAGCTTTCTGTGGTCGGGCGGCTTCACCATGACCGTCGGCTATCGTCAGAAGTGGTAGTTCCGGCTGCCTCTGGATCCGCGGGTAGTGCTTCAAGCTCACCGGGCGCGTGTAGTTGACCATTGACTGGTCTTTCCCGCCCGATGCCGCGGATCCCCGGGCGAGGGAAGGACTGCCCATGTCCGAGTCCTACGTCACGAGCCGCAAGGTCATCGCGTGCTGCCTGGCCATCATGAGCATCGCTACCGCGGCGATTCATTTCGCGGTAGCGGGGCAGCATTTCCAGCAGTACTGGCTGTACGGCGTGTTCATGCTGGTGGTCGCCTGGTTGCAATTGCTGTGGGCGATCGTAGTCATGGCCAGGCCATCCCGGTTGCTGCTGGGCGGCGGGGTGATCCTCAACGTCGGCGTGGTGGCCGTATACGTCGTCACCCGGACGATCGGGGACGTCATCGGCCCGGGAGCACATTCCGTCGAGCAGGCCGGCTTCGGTGACTTGCTGTGCACGGCGCTCGAGGCGATCGTGGTCGCCGGATGCGCCTGGCTGCTGATCGCCAGGACGGATCACCGAGTCGGGCGCCAGCACCTGGTCACAGCGCCCGCAGCGGTCGGCGCCGTGACCGCCACGCTGCTGAGCGTGGCCCTGGTCGCGGGCGGCCCGGAGGTGGTAATGAACATGAGTGCCAGCGCCAGTACCGGTGCCGGGACCACCTCATCGATCAAGCTCGCCACGACGACACCGGCCGGGGACATCACCATGCCCGATACGAGCATGCAGATGGCCGGGGGAATGAAGCTGGCGAGCTCGGTGCCGTGTGTCGCCACGCCCACGACCGCCCAGCAGCGGGCGGCTGTCACGCTCGTGGACACCAGCTGGCAGGACGCGAAGAAATACCAGAGCCTGGCGGCGGCCAAGGCGGCCGGCTACGTACCGATAACACCCGTTGGCTGGCCCGTCGTCCACTACATGAACAAGGCCTCCTACCGTGCCACCGTGACGGGCGGACCGGTCCTCAATCTCACCGAACCGCAATCCCTGGTGTACGCCAACACGCCAAAGGGAGCGGTGCTAGTGGCGGCGATGTACATCACCTCACCCGGCGGGCCCACCCCGCAGCCGGGCGGCTGTCTGACCCAGTGGCACGTCCACACCAACCTGTGCGTGACCAGGTCACTCGGCGTGGTAGGCGCCCTGAACCCGGGCAGCTCTACCTGCCCGGCAGGATCACAGAACCGGGTGACACCGCCGATGATTCACATCTGGTTCGTGCCGATCCCCGGCGGCCCGACCGCGATCGACGCCCCCAACCAGCAAGTGGTGCAGGCGGCAGAGCGGGTAGCAGCCCCCGGAAACGGGACCGCCTGACGCACTGACCAAAACCGGGAGAGCTTGACATGGCCAGCGCAGCGCGCTCGTTGCCCAGCAGGCCAAGCCTGCGGCACCTGAAGTTGGAGGCGAAACGCCGCCTGTCCGCCGGAGAGTTCTCCGCCCTGTATGAGGCTCAGCTGGCCATCGCGCGGGAGCATGGCCAGCCGAGCTGGACGGCGCTCAAGAAGCTCATCGACGGCCGGTCTCGCCAGGAAAGCCATGTGCTGCCGCAATTGCGATGGATGGCTTCCCGATTCCGGGATGCCGGAACCCCTGGCTGGGTGGCACCCGGCGTCAGCGAGCTGCGACAGCATTTCAGCGAGGAGTTCCTCCGCAGGACTCCGCCCGGCAAGCTGATGGCGACCATCACCGGAATGGCCGCGGACTTGCGCGAAGCGTATGTCGTCACCGCCCAGGCGCCGCTGGCCGCACAGGTCAAGCTCGCCGGCCTGCAAATCGTCGCGGCGGTGGAGGCCGGCCCATCACACCTGGTCACCAGAATGGGGCGGTTTCCGCTAGGCAGCCGGATCGCCAACGCTCGCGGCGCGGCGCCGGCCACGCGCACCTTCGGCCAGGTTCCCGAAGCGGCGGGCCAGATAGCAGCCGAGGCCGTCGCCGAGCTCGGCCTGCCCGGCCTCGTCCTCGCCGGAGGCGGCCCGGATGCCCCGCAGTGGTCGGCCGCGCGGGGCTGGGCGAATCTGGACCGCGCCGAGGTCCTGAGCACCAGCCACCGCTTCCCCGCTTGCCATCTCACCCAGCTGATCACCGCCACCGCCGTGCTGCGGCTGGCCGCCGACGGCAGGGTCGGCCTGGATGACCCGGCCAACGATCACCTCCGCACGTTTCGTCTCGCGGACGACTCCGTTACGGTCAGGGAACTGCTCACCCATACCGGCGGGGTCGATCACCCCGCCAGGTCACCGTTCGCCGACAGCGTGCCTGACCTGGCCACGCTGGTCGGCCCCGTGCTCTCATGCGGCGGCGCCCGGGGAGTCTTCCGGCTCACCGATGGCGGGTACGCGGCGCTCGGGCAGATGGTCGCCGATGTCACCCGGTCGCTCTACACCGATGCGGCGGCACGCCTGGTGCTTGAGCCGCTCGGGATGAGCGGCTCGTCATTCCCCGCCAGCTGGCCAGGCGCTGGCCCCGATGCGGTCACCGGCTACCAGGTGAGCCGCGACATGGCCTTCGCCCCGGCCCCAGCGGTGGTCTGCGCCATCCCGGCCGCCGGCGGCATGTGGACGACGGCGGCCGACCTGGTGCGCTTCGGCATCATGTGGTCATCCTTGCTCCCCGAAGCGCTCACCCGCGAAGCACTGAGGCCGCAGGCAGCCAGCGGGCCCGGCGGCCTGCACATCGGCCTCGGCTGGCTCATTGGCCAGCATGGCGACATCGCCGGGATCAGCGGTGGCTGCCCCGGCGCGTTCGCGTCCCTGCTCGTCCGCGTCCCCGCTCAGCGCGGGGGCAACGTGACCCGCGTCGCCCTGACGAACCGGCGGCTACCCATCCTGGACGTCAATGTTCGCGTGCTCCGCGCGTCCGCGGAGCACGCGTCCGCCTTACAGCGGGCGCCCTGACGATCATCGCCGCGCAAGTCAGGAGACTGCTGCCGCGGCGGGGTGGTGAAGATGGGCGGCTCTGGTGGCGAAGCGCTTGCGGTACGTGGAAGCGCTGAGACCGTAATGGGCTTTGAAGCGGCGCGCGAAGTTGCTCTGATCCGGCCAGCCGACCGCGCGCCCGATGCTGGTGACGGGATCGTCGGAGTGCAGGAGAAGGACGGCGGCGTGCTCGGCGCGGAGCTGGGCTAGGTAGGCCATGGGAGGCAGTCCGGTGGCGGCGTTGAACAGCCGCACCAGGTAACCGGGGGCGAGGTGCAGCTCAGCCGCGAGACCGGTCAGCGTCCAGTCGCAGGCGAGGTCGGCTTCGAGCAGGCTCATCGCCTGCACGACCGCGGGATGTGCTGTTCCAGGCTCTTCGTGCCGCTCGCCGCGGGCCTGGGCGACGGCCAGGCCGAGCTGGCCGAACAGCAGCGACAGGCGGCCGACGATGTCGGGCCGGTGCAGCGCGGGCGGCCGGTGCCGCAGCCCGGCCAGCGCGTCGAGATGGACAAGGCATTCGCCCAGCGCGGGCGGATGAAGGCTGATCGTCAGCACGCCGCGGCCGGGAGATGAGTACGGGCCGGCCCACAGCAGGAACCCGAGCAGCGGATCCTCGCGAGTCCAGGACAGTTCGCGGCGCAGCAGCTCGCTGCTGAAGCAGCAGTTGTACACCTCGAACCGCTGGCAGTCCTCGTACCCGTGCCAGACTCCCGGCCGCAGCAGGAGGACCTCACCCGGTCGCATCTCGCGCCGTCCGGCCAGGGAATGGTGGGTGGCCGCACCGCCGATGGCGAAGGCGATCTCCACGAAGCTGTGCGTGTGCACCGGGCTGTCCCACTTGTGGAGGTAGCTGCCCGCGTAGGCCGGCATGGTCTCGGTGAGGTGGAACAGGCCCTGACTGGTTCCTATCGGGGGGTCCTCGTTCACCTTCGTACGGTAACCCCGCTCGCCCGCCCAGGTTAATTTCGCGCAAGTAACGGTTCATCACGGCCTAGTGACGACCAGCGGATACGCAAATGATCGACGTCATGGACGTGACGTTCATGGGAGCGGAACCCCGGATGGACGGGCGCCTGTCCCGGTGGCGCTACCGCTACCGGTCGGTGCTGGCGGTGCTGCTGCTGCCGAGCCTGCTGCTGATCGGCGTGTTCAGCTACTACCCGGCCGTCCGCAGCCTGATCGGCGGCTTCTACCAGTGGAACGGCTTCTCCCCGCCCACGTACGCCGGGATCTCGCAGTTCAGGCAGTACCTCCAGGCACCGACCTTCGGGACCGAGGCCAAGAACATCGCGATTCTCACCGGCGGCAGCATCCTCATCAGCCTGGTCTCTCAGTTCACCGCAGCGGAGGTGGTGACATACATGCCGAGGCGAGCGGGCGCCATCGCGAAGTATGTCCTCGTCTTGCCGATTGTGCTGCCTCCCCTGGTGCTGATCGAGGTCTGGGCCTACCTCCTCCAGCCCGGATCCGGGCTGATCGACCGCATTCTGGGCGCGGTCGGCCTGCCCCAGCCGACCTGGCTGAGCGATCCGCATCTCGCGCTGATCGGGATCCTGCTGGTCGGTTTCCCGTGGATCTCCAACCTGGGTTTCCTGATCTTCCTCGGCGGGCTGCAGAACCTGCCGAGAGACGTGCTGGACGCGGGCAGGCTGGACGGCCTGAGCGCCGTCCGGCGCGTCTTCGCGATCGACATCCCGCTGCTCATGCCGCAGTTCCGGATCGTGGTGATCTTGTCAGGCATCTTCGCGGTGCAGAACTTCGTGCCGATCCTGCTGCTCACCAACGGCGGCCCAGGCACCGCCACCCTGGTGCCGGGCCTGGACATGTACCAGTCGGCCTTCGCCAGCGACCAGTACGGCTACGGCATGGCCATCGGCACCCTGCTCTTCGTCGCGATGCTCGTCTTCACACTCGTCGTGATGCGCACTCTGCGTCCTCGAACAAACTCATTAACTCTCGCCAGGAGGTGGGGTTTCATGTTCCGAAGAACTCACATTCGTTCGGCGCTGGGTACCGGGGTGGCCCTAGTGGCCGCGGGCGTCCTGGCCGCGGGATGCTCGGGCGGCTCTAGTAGCTCGAGCAGCTCAGGCAGCGGCGCCCCGGTCACGATCAAGGCGGTGCTGCCGCCGAACACCGGCCCGATCACGGCGGCCGACAATGCCGGCCTGAAGCAGCTGACCCAGCAGTACGAGGCCGCGCACAAGAATGTCACGGTCCAGTGGCTGCCGAACAACATGTCGAGCATCACCCAGGCGAACGCGCAGCTGGAAAGCCAGGCCTCCGGCGGCAGCGCACCGGATGTCGTCTGGGAGCAGTACGGCCCGGTCACCTCCGGCGCCCTGCCGGCCGGGCTGCTGCAGAACATCAAGCCCTACCTGACCAAGCCGAACCCCTACGTGCCGGGCAACTCCAGCTGGCTGTCGCTGTTCACGCGCTTGACGGTCCCGTACATGACCTCACAGAACGGTGACATCGACATCATCCTCGGGTCGAACGTCGAGACCGGCTTCTTCTACAGCAAGGCGGCCTTCGCCAAGGCCGGAATCACGTCTCCGCCGACCACCTGGGCGGACTTCATGACCGACCTCGGCAAGCTCAAGTCGGCCGGCATCACGCCGCTGATGTACACCACCGGTGAGCCCTGCAACCCGTCCTGGTTCGAGCGGCTGGCCACCTCCTCGCTGCTCGCGAACCAGGTCAGCCAGTTCAACGTCAACCACTCCCAGGTGACCAACGGGCTTGATGTCGCGGTCGGCATCCACAAGGGCATCATCAGCATGACCAACCCCCGCTACGCCGAGGCCTGGAAGCTCCTCGGCCAGATGGTTCCGTACTCGGCCAGCGGGCAGAGCGGATACGGGGCCTGCCAGGACCCGAACGTCACCACGCCCCCGCTGAGCCCGCAGCCGCTGCTCGTCCAGGGCAAGGTCGGCATGCTCTGGGGCGGAAGCTGGTGGATTCCCCAGCTCGACTCGGCCGGCTTCACCGGCAAGTTCGGCGTGTTCCCCGAGCCGCCCATCACTACCGCGTCGACGCCGCTCGGGCTCGGCACCTCCACGCTCGGCGTCATCGGCGGCCCGAACGGCAACGGCCAGTGGAGCATCACCAGCCAGCGCGCTGACAGCACGATGACCCCGGCCAAGACCGCCACGGTGATGAACTTCCTGGCCTGGCTGTTCACCCCGCAGCACCTCGGCTACTGGCTGAAGATCAGCGGAAGCGGAGCCTACATCCCGACCGAGACGGACGCGCCGACGGTCAACCTGCCCGGCCTGTCCAGCCTGGTCCCCACCGGCAAGGTGCCCACGGTGGTCGACGTGGTCCTCGACGACGTGCTGTCCGCCGCGGCCACCAACTCGGGCATGCGGCTGGTCCAGGAGTACGTCAACGGGTCGCTGCCCTACTCCGCGTTCGCCTCGCAATGGCAGTCGCTGCTGACGAGCTCGGCGCAGGCCTGGGCGACCCAGAACCACGTCGACCTCGGTAAGTACTGAGCGAGGAACCCAGTGCGTTCGGTCGTTCAGATCGATCCCCAGGCCGGCCGCCCACCGGCACCTGCCGTGCGGCGGCCCGCCTGGGCCGGGCGGGCGCGACGGCGCTACCGCCGGATCACCCTCCTCGCGGGGGCGGTGATCGTCGTGATGACCTATTTCCCGCTCGTCTTCGTGGTCTCCAACTCGCTGAAGAGCGGGCAGAACATCTTCAGCAGCGGTGTGTTCTCGCTGTTCACGCAGTTCGACTACCAGAACTACAGCACGGCGTGGTCCGGCGTGTCCCGGCCGCTGGTCAACACGATCATCGTCGCGGCGGCCTCCATCGTCATCGGCGTCGCCGCCGCGGCGGCCGGCGCGTACGCGTTCTCCCAGCTGCGGTTCCGCGGCAAGGAGCTGCTGTTCCTGGCCTACATCGGCCTGTTGCTCATCCCGTCGACGCTGACCCTGATCCCGCTGTTCTTGACCATCCAGAAGCTCGGCCTGTTCAACACCTGGTGGGCGCTGGTCCTGCCGTACGCGGCCACCGCCCAGCCGCTGCTGGTGCTGATCTTCCGCGGCTTCTTCGACCAGATCCCGCGCGAGCTGCTGGAAAGCGCGCGCACCGACGGCTGCACCGAAGCCCAGGTGCTGGCGCGGATCGTCGCCCCGCTCACCAGGCCGGTTCTGCTGACCGGCGCAATCCTGGTGACGATCAACGTCTGGGGCGACTACCTGTGGCCGACGATCGTCATCCAGGACCCGCGCCGGACCACGATCTCGGCCGGTGTGCAGCAGTTCGTCGGCAGCTTCGGCCTCAACGTCAGCGGCGGCGGCTCGGTGTTCGCGGCGCTGGTGATCGCCACCCTGCCCATGTTCGTCCTCGTCGGCTTCACCATGCGCTATTTCGTCTCCGGCCTCACCGAAGGAGCGACAAAACTGTGACCACCCCCCCGCCGACCTCCCCGGCCGCCTCCACTCCGGCCCCCTCCACGCTGGCCCCGGCCGGGCTGCGCTGCGCTGGCCTGCGTTGTGCGCACCTGGTCGACCCGCTCGGCGTCTCGCCCGGCCGAGTGCGGCTGAGCTGGGTGCTGGAAGGCGCGGGAGCCGGCCGCGCCCAGCGCGCCTACCAGGTCGTGCTGGCCACGGACGCGGCCCGGCTGGCCCGCGGCGAGGACCTGTGGTGGGACAGCGGCCGGGTGGAGTCGCCCGCCTCGGCTGACATTGCCTACGCCGGGCGCCCGCTGGCCCACGGCGGCCGCTATGCCTGGAAGGTGCGGGTGTGGGACCAGAACGGGACCGCGGCCGGCTGGAGCGATCCGGCGTGGTTTGAGGTCGAATTGAACCAAACGGATGGGTGGCACGCCTCCTGGATCGGCCTGGGCCGGGTGCGGGAGAGCGCCGGCCCGCCGGCCCAGACCGGCCCGCCCGACCCGGTGGCCACGGCCCTGAATCCGGCGCCCTACCTGCGCCGGGCCTTCGGAGTCGGCCAGCCCGTGGCGTCCGCCCGGCTGTACGTGACCGCGCTCGGCCTGTACGAGGCGCGGCTGAACGGCCATCGAGTCGGCGACCGGTTCCTCACCCCCGGCTGGACCGACTACACCCAGCGCATCCCCTACCAGACCTATGACGTGACCGGCCTGCTGGCCGAGGGTGAGAACGTCATCGGCGCAATCCTCGCCGACGGGTGGTACGCCGGCTTCTTCGGATACGACGCCAAGCACGCCGGCGCGCACTACGGCACCGCGCCGGAACTGCTGGCCCAGCTGGTCATCACCTTCCGGGACGGCACCGGTCAGGAGATCGTCACCGACGAGCAATGGCAGGCCAGGCTCGCCGCGATCCGGCACGCCGACCTGTTGATGGGCGAACGTCATGATCTCCGGCTGGAGCCGCGTGGCTGGGACGCACCCGGCTTCGACGCCGCCGGCTGGCGCAGCGTCCGCTGCCGGGGCCGCGACTCCCGCCCGCTCGTCGCCGATCCCGGGCCGCCGGTCCGCGTCACCGAAGAAATCACGCCGCGCAGCATCACCCGCGACGCCGACGGGCGGCACATCATCGACCTCGGCCAGAACCTGACGGGCTGGCTCAGGATCAGGGTCGACGGGCCGCCCGGCGCGTCGGTCCGCGTCCGGCATGGCGAGGTGCTCGCCGACGACGGCAGCCTGTACACCGAGAACCTGCGCACCGCGCGGCAGACCGACGAGTTCATCACCGGCGGCGGGCCCGAGGTCCTCGAGCCCCGCTTCACCCTGCACGGATTCCGGTACGCGGAGATCACCAAGTATCCCGGTGACCTGGACGCGGCGGACGTCGTGGCCCGCGTCGTGCATTCCGACATCGCCGCGGCCGGCTCGTTCGGCTCCTCCGAGGAGTGGCTCGACCGGCTCTTCCGCAACATCGACTGGGGTCAGCGCGGCAATTTCATCAGCGTCCCGACCGACTGCCCGCAGCGCGACGAACGGCTCGGCTGGCTCGGCGACGCCCAGATTTTCGCCCGCACCGCCTGCTACAACCGCGACGTCGCCGCGTTCTTCGGCAAGTGGCTCGACGACGTGGCCGACGCCCAGCTGCCCTCCGGGGCCTTCACCGATGTCGCCCCGCGACTCAATCTCGCCGGGGCCGGGGCGCCGGCCTGGGGGGACGCAGGAGTAATCGTCCCGTGGACGGTGTGGAAGATGTACGGGGACCGGGGAATCCTGCAGCGGCACTTCGGCGCCATGACCGCGTGGATGGATTTCATCGAGCGTGCCAACCCCGACTACCTGCGGGCCCGGGAGCTCGGGAACGGCTACAACGACTGGCTAGCCCCCGGCGCCGACGACACCCCCCGCGAACTGCTCGCGACGGCCTACTGGGCGCACGACGCCGCGCTGATGGCCGAGATCGCCGACGCGATCGGGCGGGCGGATGACGCCGCCGGATACCGGGCGCTCGGGTCCAAGATCCGTGCCGCGTTCGCGGAAGCCTTCGTCGCCGGTGACGGGCAGGTCGCCTCGGGCACCCAGACCGCCTACGTCCTCGGCCTGCACATGCACCTGGTCCCCGACGAACTGCGTGCATCCGCCGCTGACCACCTCGTGGCCGCGATCCGGCGCGCGGACTGGCACCTGACCACCGGTTTCGTCGGCGTCGGGTACATCCTGCCGGTGCTCAGCTCCACCGGTCACACCGGTGTCGCCTACCGACTGCTGGAACAGCAGTCACAGCCGTCCTGGCGGTACATGGTCGAGGCGGGCGCGACCACCATCTGGGAGCGGTGGGACGGCTGGACCACCGAACGCGGCTTCCAGTCGGCCTGGATGAACTCGTTCAACCATTACGCGCTGGGCTCCGTCGGAGAGTGGCTCTACCGCTTCCTGCTCGGCATCGACCAGGAGCCGGACGCCGCCGGATTCGGGCAGCTGCTGCTCCGGCCGCACCCCGGCGGCCGGCTCAGCTGGGCCCGCGGATCCTACCGATCCGTCCGCGGGCCGATCAGCAGCGGCTGGGAACGCGCCGTTGACCGGTTCACCCTCCGAGTGGAACTCCCGCCGAACGTCATGGCCAGCGTCTGCGTCCCCAGCGACCACGCCGCCGAGGTGCGCGACGCCACCGGTAGCCCGCCCGCCTCGGTCGGCAGTTTCCCCGGTATCCGGGGTGTCCAGGAAGCGGTCTTCCACGTCGGGCCGGGGACGCACGAGTTCTCCGGTCCCCCGGTGACCGATCTGTGAAACGTTCCAGCATTGGCGCCTTGCGACGGCGCGTCTCTTCATTGGCCGATCTCGATGGCTAGCAGCATGCCGAGCGCGAGTGCCCACGCCCCGCGCCAGGCGAGCCACGGCAGCGTGCCGAACACGGCAACGTAGATGAAGCTGCGCCCGGCGTGCAGTTTGAGCTCGGGGCTCAGTCCGGGCAGGCGGGCCGGAAGCTGGCCGCGGATCTCGTGGAAATAGATGGTGTCGAAGGCGCCCAGCAGGCCCAGTGCGCCCGGGAGCCACAGCACTATTTTCATTCTTCTGCCTCCGTGAAATGGCCGCGATAAGACATGAGGACGCCAAGCAGCGGTACCCGCACCGACACCTCGACATCGAATGCGCCATCACCGCTCGACCAGGCATGCGCATAAGCCCGCGGCGCAACGAGACCGGGTAGCCGGAAGCTGAGCGGGCCGAGGACGATAGCGGCGCCGTCCGGGATGAACCAGACGTCGGACGCCGTTGCGCGCACCAGCCGGGTGGCAAGACTGACGGCACCGAAGGTGCGGATCCACCTCTCGTGCGCCGCGGCTCCCCCGGCCTGGCGAACGATGCGCAGCCGTGCAGCCTGCCCCGCGGCGGGCGGGGGCAGGCGCATCAGCCGGCCCAGCATCCGGATCGGCCTGGACCGCCCGGGGTCGACGTCCGCAATTCCGGTCGCCGTCGCGGAGACAGTCCCGGCGTGAAACCGGTGTACCCAGTCATCAGCGTTCGCGCCCATCCGTTCTGATGGCTGGGCTGGCAAGCCAGGGTGCCGACTAGGGATTTCGCAGACGCGACCCCGCCGACCCAGGCGCAGAGTTCTGGCATGGGCGCAGCCATCCGTCTATTGATTGCGAATATGAGCCACAAGTACATCGACTCGTCTCGACACGGATTGGCATAGCAGACGGCGCGGCGCGGGCTTGACCAAACGAAAGGAATTCCTCATGTTCAAATCAATGTCCACGTCCTTGATTCTGCGCGGCGCGCTCGCCGTCATCGTCGGGATCATCGCCATCGCCTGGCCAGGGGTAACGATTCTCGCGCTGCTCATCCTGTTCGCGGTCTACGCGTTCATCGACGCGGGCCTGCAGGCCATGCGGGCGTTCAGCAGCGCCACCGCGGGACCGGTCTTCGGCCACTTGCTGCTGGGACTGCTTGACCTGGCCGCCGGGGTGGTCGCCTTGGTCTGGCCCGGGCCCACCGCGCTGGTGCTGGTGCTGATCGTGGCCTTCTGGGCGTTCGTCGGCGGCTTCGCCGAGATCTTCCTCGCCTTCAGCAGCGGGGAGACCGCGGGCACCCGAGCGCTGTTCATTGTGGGTGGGCTGGTGTCCATCGCGTTCGGCGTCGTGCTCTTCTCCCGGCCCGACGTCGGCGCGGTCACCCTCGCCCTGCTCTACGGCCTGTTCAACCTGACCTACGGCACCTCGCGGATCGTAATGGGCATCCAGGCCCGCCAGACCGGGCAGACCTTGCACTCGGTCATGAAGGACGCGGCCTGAGATGTTCGGGCCTACGGGTGGGGTCCCAATCGGGCGCTCACGCGGGCTGCCGCGGCCCCCATCCGGTCAAGATGGCCGGGATGATGCGGTAGTCACGCTGGAAGACCAGGTTGTGGAGGTCGGCCGACGCGATCGCACGCAGGGCCGGCAACTCGGCCGCCGCCTGCCTCTCATCGAACACGTTGAGCGGCCAGTCGCCGACGGTACCTCCCTGAAGATGCGGGTGGTGCGCTCCGGCGCCGTAATAGGCACGGATGATGATCGGGCTGATCCCGGCGGCCCGCTGCTCGGGCCACGATAGAGCCCAGATCGCCTCGACGTCACCACGGCGTCGTCGTACGCCTGTCGCGGTCACCTCGCCGGTGCCGAGCAGCAAGTCTGTGTTTATCTCCTGGAGTGGCTGCCGGGCGTGCGGATCGAGCAGTGGGACGGCCGCCGTAAACAGGCGTTCCTTGTCCCCCCGGGAACCGGCGCCGCCATGCGTGCCGTCTCGCAGATCAGCGAAATGGCGCAGGAGTTCCGCGGTGTACTCCGGGCGAGGGCTTTCCATGTTGTCTTCCTTCCCGTGTGGGGTTCATGCGGCTGGCCTCAGGCATCGGAGTTTGCCAAGGGGCCGGCGGGGACACGATGGCCGGGTGAGCCGCGTGTACCTGGGCGTCGCCTTCGTCACGACACCGGAGTCTTTGCGTGCCTGTGCAGGAATTCGAGCTCGACGCGAAGCACGTCGTCGAAGCTCTTACCTCCCTCATAGACGTCGTAGTGACCGCCGCGACTGCGATGAAGCTCGCCGCGCGGGGCTCGCTCGGCGACGCGCAGCGCCGGGCCGGTCGGCGCCATCGTGTCGTGCTCGGCGACGATGAGCAGGATGGGGCAGCGAATGGCGGCGGCACGTCGCACCGGCCGACGCCAGGAAAAGCTGAGCAGCGACCGGGCGGCGACGCGGTTGCGCCATTCGGTCGAGTCCTTCGGGGTCATGAGTTCTTGCCCGAAGAGAGCATCGGGCGTGGAGCCCACTGCCAGCTCCCCGGGTGCCCCGGCGCCAGGCAGGTATCGCGGAGACCGTCCGAGGAACGAGCCGAGGCGGTCTTGCACCGCCAGGGCCAACAGCCTGAGCGAACGCACCGGCGGGACGATCATCGCTGCGGCGAGCCCGTCGACCAGGGGAGACTGGGCGATCGCGCCGGCGAGCCTGGCGTCCGACGCGGCGAGTTCGACGATGTACATGCCGGCGAACGAGGTTCCCCAGGCGAAGATCCGGCGCGCATCGATGCCCGGCTGCGCGCCCGCCCAGCCGATGACGGTGCCATAGTCCTCGCGCTGGTGCGGGAAGGAAAGCTCCTCGCGGGGCTGGCCGGCCGAACCGCCCCACTGGCGGTAGTCGAATACGACCGCGGCCAAGCCCGCATGGCAGAACCGCTCCGCGAACGGGGCGAGCCCGCCGGCTTTGATGGCGCCGATGCCGTGGGCCATCACCACAGCTGGATAAGGCCCATCCCCTGCGGGGAGGTACAGCCAGGCTTCTAGTTCGTCGCCGGAAGCGGTGGGGATCCGTACGGTGGTGCGAGGACGGGCGGCAGCTTTCGCGGTCGACCCAGGCGGCGGTGTCCGGGTGCTCGAGGACCCACTGGGCGAGGCCGTCATGCGCGAAACAGCCATGCTCAGTACCGCCTGTCTAGGCTCCGGCTGTCCGCTCTGCTGTCGAGCGCTCTGCCGTCGAGCGTTCGCCAGCGGTGCAGCCACCGGGTGAGATCGGATGGGGTGATGATCCTCCTGCGCCTGGACCCCGCGTAGCATCTGCCGGACCTGGAGCTCCTGGTAGGAAGCCCGGGCGGCCTGGACCAGGAACCAGCCGATGAACGCGAACCAGATGCCTCCGGCTAGATTCCCAGTCAGGAGGAAGGCCACGC
>WNGJ01000773.1_pt1 | contig 45002 bp, 43 predicted proteins | sample 5400611 | NCBI WGS metagenome assembly WNGJ01 (sample SAMN13153375, study PRJNA577476) | soil metagenome | isolation source: 40 cm soil or saprolite under Garry oak tree replicate 1 | place: USA:California | collected 2016-06-15
GGGTACCGAAGTCGCGAGGCGATCGAGAAGTCCCGTCAGCTCCTGGTGCAACACGCGCTCTACCGGGTTCATCGGAGACACCTCCCCTACGGCTCTAATACTAAACACGTGTTGATCTAGTGTCAAGCCTTGTGAATCCCGCACGTTGTGTGTGATGGCGCAGGCGAGGACTGTATTCGCTGCCTTCGCCACGAAGCGAATCCTCGACCGGCCGGGCTGCGTCCACTTCATACGGTTGCGACGCCCGCGATCGCGCGACCAATGCGTTCGCCGTGCGCTCGGTCACGATGAAAGCGCGCGACCTCACCGCCGCACGCGCGCGCGACGCGGTTCGTGCGCGCAACGCGCGCCGATCGCGTGCAACACGCGCCGCGTACCTTGTCTTCGCGCGCCGGCAAGCGCACTATCTGCGCCACGGAGGTGGTCGTGAACGACTTCTGGCGGCTCGACGCGACGGCTCAAGCCGCGCTGGTGCGCGAGAAATCAGTGCACCCCCTCGAGCTCGTCGAGGCGGCGATCGCGCGGATCGCGAGCCTGAACCCGAAGCTCAACGCCGTCGTCACGCCGATGTTCGACCGCGCGCGAGCCGAGGCGTCCGTCGCGCTGGCCGACGGCCCCTTCACGGGCGTGCCCTTCTTGCTGAAGGATCTCGTCGCCGAATACGCCGGCGTGAGGTTCACCGAGGGCTCCGCCTTCCTGGACGGCCACTACACGCCGGAGTCCGATAGCGAGCTGACGCGACGCCTGCGTCGCGCCGGCCTCGTCGTCATCGGCAAGACCAATACCCCCGAGCTCGGGATTCTCCCGACGACCGAGCCCCGACTCTTCGGGCCCACGCGCAACCCGTGGAATCTCGGCCGTACGCCCGGCGGCTCCAGCGGCGGGTCGGCCGCCGCCGTGGCCGCCGGCCTGGTCGCGATGGCTCACGGCAACGACGGCGGAGGGTCGATCCGCATCCCCGCCTCGTGTTGCGGGCTCTTCGGTCTCAAGCCCACGCGCGGCCGCAATCCGCTCGGCCCGATCTACGGCGACATCTTCAGCGGCCTGGTGGTGGAGCACGCGGTGACGCGCTCGGTGCGCGACAGCGCCGCACTGCTGGACGCCACTGCCGGAGCAGATCTCGGCGATCCCTACACCGCGCCACCGCCTATGCGTCCCTATCTCGAAGAGATCAACCGGCCGCCCGGTTTTCTGCGCGTCGCGTTCACGTCGCGCGCCGCGACCGGCGTGCCCGTGCACGCCGACTGCGTGCGCGCCGTCGAGGACGCGGCGAAGCTCTGCGAGGATCTCGGCCACCACGTGACCGAAGCCACACTCGATCTCGAGGGCGATGCGATCAGCCAGGCGTTCATCGCCGTGTGGTCGGCCGGCACCGCGTGGAGCATCGACGACTGGGCACGGCGTACTGGACAGACGCCGAGCGCCGACCGCTTCGAGCCACTCACCTGGGCTCTCTACGAGATGGGCAACTGCCGCCGCGCCGCGGATTATCTGCTGGCCGTTCAGGATCTCCAGCGGGTCGCCCGACAGGTCGCGCAGTTCTTCGTCCAGTACGACGTCTGGCTTTCGCCAACCTTGGCGGAGCCGCCGCTCCCGCTCGGCAGCTTCGATCCGACGCCCGACAATCCGATGCAGGGCATCTTCCGAGCGGCCCAGTTCGTGCCGTTCACGCCGATCTTCAACGCGACCGGGCAGCCGGCCATGTCGGTGCCGCTCTTCTGGAGCCGGGAGAACCTGCCGATCGGCGTGCAGTTCGCGGGACGGTTCGGAGACGAGGCGACGCTCTTCCGGCTCGCGGCGCAGCTCGAGCAGGCGCGCCCGTGGGCCGTCCGATGGCCGACACTCGAGAAAGGAAACGCATGACCTCAGTGGCCGACCTCGATACGCCCGTCGTCACCGTCGACCTGGACATCATGCGGGACAACATTGATCGCGTGCAGGCCCATCTCTCGCGACACGGCATCGCGAACCGGCCGCACATCAAGACGCACAAGATCCCCGCGATCGGGCGGATGCAGATGGAGGCGGGCGCCATCGGCATCACATGCCAGAAGCTCGGCGAGGTCGAGGTGTTCGTGGATGCCGGGGTCGCCGAGGACGTCCTCCTGACCTACAACATCCTCGGTCGGCAGAAGACCGATCGCCTCATGGGGCTGATCGAGCGCGTGCGCCGGCTCACAGTGGTCCTCGACAACGACGTCGTCGCGCGCGAGCTGTCCGAGGCTGCGGGGCACGCCGGGGTCGACGTGCGATTTCTCGTCGAGTGCGACACCGGCTTCGGCCGCACGGGCGTGCAGACGCCCGACGACGCGTTCGATCTCGCGCGTGGCGTCGCGCGGCTCCCGCGTATGCACTTCGAAGGCCTCATGACCTTCCCCAACCGCGACCCGAACACGCGCGATTTCTTCGAGCGCGCGCTGACGCTCTTCAAGCAGGCCGGCATTGCGGTGCCGGTGGTCTCCGGCGGGGGCACCCCCGCGCTCTTCACCGCGCAGAACTTCCCGATGCTCACCGAGCATCGCGCAGGCACCTGCGTCTACAACGACGCGATGGTCGTCTCCACGGGCTCCGCCACCTGGGACAATTGCGCCATGCGCGTGCGGGCCACGGTCGTCAGCCGGCCGACGCCGACGCGCGCGATCATCGATGCCGGCTCCAAGGTGCTGACGTCGGATCTCTACTTCATGAAGGGCTACGGACACGTGATGGAGTATCCCGAGGCTGCCGTGACGGGCCTCTCGGAAGAGCACGGCACCGTCGACCTCTCCGCCTGCGCCGAGCGCCCGAAGGTGGGTGACGTCGTCCACGTGGTGCCCAATCACTGCTGCGTCGTCACCAACATGGTGGACGAGATCTACGGCGTCCGGAACGGCGCGGTCGAGGTCACCTGGCCGGTCGCGGCGCGCGGCAAGGTACGCTGAGGCGCCTTCGGAGGAACGCGATGCCCCCCAAAGCGACGGCGAGCAAGGATCGAGCGCAGCGGTCGGAGGCGCTCATCGCGCGGATGAAGAAAGCCCGCGGCTACATCTACCCGGAGTGGGAGTTCGCGGCGCGGAAGGACCCGGACTTCGTCGAGGCGTACAACCGGATCTACGAGCTCGGTCTCGGCGACGGCCGGCACGTGTCCGCGAAGGTGCGGGAGTTCATCGCCATCGCGCTCCTCGCCTTCCGCGGTTCCGAGAAAGGCGCGCTCGTCGCGCACATGCAACGGGCGATGCGCTTCGGCGCGACGCGCGAGGAGCTGTTCGAGGTGCTCGAGACGTGTATGGTTCCGGGCGGCGCCCCGACGTTTCATCGCGGGCTGAGCGCGCTCCTGGACGTCAAGTAAGCAGTCCACCACACCGGAGATCGATCATGCCCCAGCGCGCGTCAGCATGGCCGCGCTGACGCTCAACGCGTGTGGGGCGCGCTCCCCGCGGCGGCGAGACCTTCGACGAGGATCAGGCTCGATTCCGCCGCCTGCTGGCGCAGCGGAATCGTCTTCTGGTACTCCGGCGAGGAGTACCAGCGCTTCGCGGCGTCGACGCTCTCGAACTGGACGACGACGACGGACTTCGGATTCACCATGCCCTCGAGGACTTCGAACCGCCCATCGACCACGATGGGCTTGCCCCCGTAGGGCGGAAACGTCGGTCCCGCTACCTTGCGATAGGCCTCGAACGCCTTGGGGTCAGTCACCTGAAGGTATGTGATCACGTACGCCGGCATGAGACCTCCTTGCTTGGCCCAACGCGTCGACGTCATGTCAACGCGTAGGCGCTGACGACGAGGAACACACAGGCGATCACGAGGGCGGCCGAGACGCTGCCGCCGGCTCCCACCACGAGACTCACGCTGATCGGCCCGGCGATCTGCCCGACGGCGAAGGCCGCGGTCATGGCGGCCATCAAGCCTGTCGCGCGGGCGCCCGCGACGCCGCGCGCCTCCTGCATGCCGACCATCGTGATCACCATGAATGTGCCGCCGACCAAGAGCGCGGCGAGCATGATCGGGACGATGCCCGGCCAGACGATCGGAAGCGCGCCGCCGAACGCCATGACGAGATGGCTCGCGATCCACAGACGGCGATTGCTGAGGAAGCCGCGCAGCATCGAGGTCCCCAAGGTGGATCCCATTGCCGCCGCGCCGAAGATCGGCCACGACCAGCCGAAGATCGCCGGGTCGCGGATGACCTGCTTGGCCATGACCGGCAGGAACGTCGCGGGAATGATGTACCCGAAGCCGAACGCGCCATAGCAGAGAACGAGCCGGAGCGACTCGCGGTCCCAGGCCATTGCGCGCGGGTCCGATCGCGCGGCCTCGGCCCCGGGCGAGCCCGCGCGCGGTCGGAAGACGGTCCAGATCCCGAGCGAGAGGACGATCGCGAGCGCACCGAGCACGATCCAGGCATGCGCGGAGCCGGCGCCCACGTGCATGAGCGCGAGACACAGGGCGCCGGCGAGGGCGATGCCCGCGCCGACACCCGCGTACACCGTGCTGCCGAGCGCCGGGCGACCCAGCGACGCGAGATTCTCCAGGCACCATGCCGACACGTAGATGAGCACCCAGGCGCTCGCGACACCGGCGAGTGCGCGCAAGGCCAGCCACGCGGCGAAGTGGTGCTCGAGACCCATCGCGAGCGTCCCGAGACCGATAGTGGCGAGCCCGACGCGAATACCCGTCGCCGCGGTGATCGGCCACCAGATCACCGACAGGGCCCCCGCCAGATAGCCGACGTAGTTCGCCGACGCCAGCCAGCCGCCCATCGCGATCGACACGCCGGCGTCCTCTTGCATCATCGGCAGGATCGGCGTGAAGGCGAAGCGGCCGATGCCCATCGCCACCGCCAGGGCGATGAGCCCGGCGAACGCGACGATCAGCGCCGAGCCGCGCGCGGTGACGTACGCCATCAGGCGTGGGTCCGATCGGGCGGATCCGCAAACAGCTCGACGGGCCACAGCCGGCGCCCGGGCACGTCGGCTTTGAGGAACCTGAAGCCGGCGCGGGTCGCGTAGTGGTCGTCGACGTCGGTGTCACCGATGTGGTAGTACGCCGCCGCCGTGAAGCGCCGCTTGACGCTGGCGAGCTCGTGCTTGAGCACGGTGAAGTCGACGGCGATCTGCAGCCGCGCCCACAAGCTCTGCTGATGGCTGATCGGCCGGTCCGAACAGCTGCCGACGAGATAGCCCAGGCGCTTGGCCGTCTTGACCAGCGCGATCGACACGATGCCGGGCGGGTCGCCGACCTCCAGCGTGCCGTCGATATCGAAGCTCACGAGCGTCACCATCGTCCGAGTCCCGATCACCTCTAGCCTTCGGCTCGTCGCGCGTCAAGTGACAACCGTCGCGCGGCTCGGTCTTCGAGCCAATGAATTCGTCGATTTCACGCGATTGGCCGTTTACCGCGCTCGGCCGGACCCCTAGACTGACGATTCGATGGGGACGGAGGCAACGACGCCTCGCACGACGTCGAGCCGCGGCCGATTGATGGTCACGCTCTTCGCGGCGCAGGTGTGCGGAAGCACCGGGCACTCGATCGGGATGGCGATCGGCGGCATCATGGCCGCCGGCATCACCGGCACGAACACGTGGTCGGGCATGCCGGTCGCCGTCGGCGCGCTCGGCACCGCGCTCGCGAGCTGGCCGCTCTCGCGGCTGATGGAGCGTTGGGGGCGCCGGCCCGGGCTGGCGCTCGGATACGGGCTCGCAGTTGTCGGCGCGCTCGTCGGCATGATCGGTGTCACCGTCGGGAGTTTCGCGCTCCTGCTGGGCGGCATGGCGCTGTTCGGAGTCTCGCAGACCTCGAACTTGCTCAGCCGGTACGCCGCCGCCGACGTGAGCCCGAGCGCGCAGCGCGGCCGGGCGATGGGTCTCATCGTCTGGGGCTCGAGCGCCGGGTCGATGGTCGGGCCGAACCTGATGGAGCCGGCGCTACGGCTCGGCGCCTGGCTCGGCGTCGCGCCGGCGGCCAGCGCGTTTCTGATCAGCCTCGCCGGATATGGCGTGGCGGCGCTTCTTCTCGAGCTCTTCCTGCGCCCCGACCCGCTGGCGATCGCTCGCCAGCTTCACGAGACCGTCTCGATCGGACACGCGGCACAACGGGCGCGTGCGCTCGGCGAGATCCTGACCGACGTCCGCGTACAGCTCGCGCTGGCGACGCTCACGATCAGCCAGTTCGTCATGATCAGCACGACCTCGACGTCGCCGGTGTACCTGCACGACCACGGTCACACCGTGCAGACGATCGGCGTCGCGGTGGCGCTGCATCTCGGGGGCATGTACGTCGCCTCGCCGCTCTCGGGCTGGCTGTGCGATCGACTCGGGCGACTTCCGATGATCGGCGTCGGCGCGCTGGTGCTGATCGGCGCGGTGATGCTCGCGGGACTCGCGCCGGGGAGCGATCGCACGCTGGTCATCCTCGGCCTGTTTCTGAACGGCGTCGGCTGGAACTTCGCGTTCGTCGCGGGCAGCGCGCTCTTGACCGACGCGCTCTCGCCCGCCGAGCGCACGTCGACTCAGGGCCTCGCCGATCTCTTCATGGGTCTGATGGGCGCGTTCGGCTCCGCCGCCGGCGGCATGATCCTGGGCGTGTGGGGATTCACGGTCCTCAACACCCTCGGCGCGGCCCTCGTCCTCGGACCGCTCGGCGCGACGCTACTGCGCCGCCCCGTCCTCTCCCGCACCTAGCAGGTTTGGCGACGCTCGCGGACGGCTCGGCGCGCGGGCGCTAGACGACGCGATCGGCGCGCAGGTTGGCGATCTCGTCGCCGCTCATGCCGAGCAGCCCCGAGAGGATCTCGTCGGTGTGGCTCCCGAGCGCGCCGCCGGCGTGCGTGACCCTTCCCGGCGTCAGCGAGAGCTTGGGCACGACAGCCGGCTGCGGCAGCGCACCGAGCCCCTCGGCCCGCACGTCGATGATCATCTGGCGCGCGCGGTAGTGGGGGTCGACAAAGATGTCGGCCATGCTCATGATCGGCGAGTGCGGAATGTCGGCCCCCTTGAGCTCGGCCAGCACCTTCTCGAAGGGCCGCGCCGCGAACCACTTCGTCATGAGGTCGAGGATGACCGGAATGTGCTGCGGCCGCTCCGTGGCGGAGGCGAAGCGCGGATCGCGCGGGAGCTCGGGCTGCCCGATCATCGCGCAGAGCCGCTCGAAGAGATGCTGCGCCGGCGCCGTGAAGACGATCCACTTGCCGTCCTGCGTCTCGAACGCGCCGCCTGGCCAGCCCGCGTGCTGTAGGCCGCCCCGCTCGCGGACGACACCCTGCCGTCCATACAGCGTCGTCGTGAATTCCATGACGCGGAAGGCCGATTCGTAGAGCGCCGCGTCGATCCACTGTCCCTCGCCGGTCGCGTCACGATGACGGAGCGCGGCCATGACGCCGAAGGCCGTGAAGAGCCCGGTCATGTAGTCGGGGTACACGGGGGTGGGGCGCGCCGGCGGACGGTCGGCCGGGCCGTTCAGATACCACGTGCCCCCGAACGCCGACCCGATCGCCGCGTAGCCGGGGCCCTGGTTCAGCGGACCCGTCTGGCCGAAGGCCGTGATCCGGGCCATCACGAGGCGCGGATTGATCGCGTGCAGTGCCTCCCAGCCGAGGCCCCAGCGCTCCAGGACACCCGGACGGAAGTTTTCGAGAACGACGTCGCAGTGCGTGACCAGCCGGCGAACGATGTCCTGTCCCTTCGGCAGATGCAGATCGAGCGTCATGAGCTTCTTGTTGCGGTTGTCGACCGCGAACCAGTACGTGCAGCCGTCCTCGGTCGGCCCCAGGCGCCGCAGGTCGTCACCGCGGCCGGGTATCTCGGTCTTGATCACCTCGGCGCCGAACTCGGCCATCAGTGCGCCGCAGAATGGGCCGGCGACCACCTGGGCGAGCTCGAGCACCCGGATTCCGTCGAGCGGGCGGCGCGGCTCTGTCATGGAGCGGCAGTCTACCTGTTCGGGCCCGTCTCCGCCATCGGCCCGCGGAGGCCGGCGCGCCGCCGTGAACGTGTCCGGGCTACCGCGGCGGCGCGTCTTGCCCTACCATGACCCTGCGCCGGTCCGAACGCCGCGTCGTGGTGACGGACGAGGCTCGAGGAGGACGAGCATGGCCAGCACGGAGCCGGGAGCCCTGAAGGGCCTGGTCGACGTCGAGCGCGGGATCATCAGCCGAGAGATTTTCGTCAGCGACGAGATCTACCGGCAGGAGCTCGAGCGGATCTTCGCCCGCGCCTGGCTCTTCATCGGGCACGAGAGCCAGATCCCGAAGCCGGGTGACTATCTCAGCTCGTCGATGGGCGAGGAGTCGGTCATCCTGTGCCGCGACCGCGCGGGGAGGCTCCGCGTCTTTCTCAACTCGTGCCGGCACCGCGGCATGAAGGTGTGCCGTTACGACGAGGGCAACACGGTCGAGTTCCAGTGCCCGTACCACGGCTGGAGCTATGGAACCGACGGCACGCTCGTCGGCGTGCCGTTCGCGAAGGATGCGTACGGCGCGCAGCTCGACCGGAGCCAGTGGGGGCTGATCGAGGTCGCGCGGATGGAGAACTACAAGGGCACGATCTGGGCGACGTGGGACGCGTCCGCTCCGCCCTTCGCCGAATACCTGGGCGGCTACAAGCTCTATCTCGATCTCCTTCTCGACGCCTGGGACGGGCGCGAGGGCGGAACCGAGGCGATCGGCGGCATCCACAAGTGGCTCATCCCGTGTAACTGGAAGTTCCCGGCCGAGAATTTCTCGGGAGACCGCTATCACGGCGTGAGCCACCGCTCGGTGGACATGGTCGGGATCGGCCCGAGCGGCAAGGGCCGACGCGACATGCAGGAGCGCAACGAGGCGCGGTGGCTCGACGTCTCGTTCCCGGAGCTCGGCCACTCGATGATCGCGTTCCTGCGAAACCACGACTCGCCGCTCGCGCCGGCCTACCAGGACGCGCCGATCGTCGCCGATTACTTCCGACACTGCGAAGAAGAGCGCCGGCGCCGCCGCGGCGAGTACTGGCGGCTCTTCGGCGGCCCGGGCACGATGTTCCCCAACGCGTCTCCCCTGGCGCGGCAACCGCGCACGCTCGCGGTGTGGCACCCGCGCGGCCCGCACCAGACCGAGGTCTGGCGCTGGTACTTCGTCGACGCCGACGCGCCGGCCGAGGTGAAGGACTTCCTGCGCCATTACTACATCCGCTACTCGGGTCCGTCCGGGCTGACCGAGCAGGACGACATGGAGAACTGGAATTACGCCCACAAGGCGAGCCGCGGCACCATCGCGCGCCAGTATCCGTACAACTACGAGATGGGCCTGGGCCGTGGCGCACGCGGCTTCGAAGATCACGGGCTCACGCTGCCTGGCGCGATCAGCGACGTGACACAGGCCAACGCCAGCGAGCACAACCAGCGCGGCTACTACACGCGCTGGCGCCAGTTCATGGAGGCCGAGAGCTGGGCCGGGCTGACGCCTCCCTGAGCATGGACACCGCCGCGCTCGCCCGGCTCCTGCTCCAGCGGGAAATCGAGGACTTTCTCTACGGCGAGGCCGAGCTCCTGGACGCGCGCCGCTTCGACGAGTGGCTCGCGCTCTTCACCGAGGACGTCCGCTACTGGATGCCGATGCGCCGCAACGTGCCCCACGACGAGCCCGAGCGCGAGTTCACCCGCGAGGGCACCGACGTGAACTGGTTCGACGAGGGCAAGGACACGCTCGGGCGGCGCGTGGCGCAGATCCAGACCGGCATTCACTGGGCCGAAGAGCCGCCCTCGCGCATCTGCCACATGGTCTCGAACGTTCAGATCGTGCGCCCGACGCCGAACGGGTCCGCGACGCCGTCAGAAGTCGAGGTGCGCTCTCGGTTCCTGGTCTATCGCAATCGGGTCGAGACGGAAACCGACATCCTCGTCGGCAAGCGCGAGGACGTGCTGCGGCGGGTGGACGGCGCCTGGAAGATCGCCCGGCGCATGGTCGTCCTCGACCAGAGCGTCCTGCTCGCGAAGAACCTGACGTTCTTCATCTGACAGGGCCGCGCCGCGATCAGGCTCGGACGAGAAGGTCCAGGTACAGGAGCGTGGCCGCCAGGCTCAGCCCGCTACGAACGGCGTGGAGCTTGCCCCACTGCTCCAGCAGCCTTCGGGTCTCCGCCGACGCCGGGTCACGGGCCGGAGCGAGGAGCTGGTTGTTCGTCGGCTTGACGACGACGAGCGTGAAGGGAACCACCAACCCGATGAGCACGGCTCCGACGAGCCACAGGAAGCCGCCGCCAAGCCACCACGCCGCGGCGCCCGCCATAAAGCTGAGGATCGCCAGTGACGCCTGCATGACCGCGCCGCGCTGGTAGCTGGGAGCCCACACGGTCGCGGCGATCTTCGTGTCGCAGCTCATGCGCGCCGGATGCTCGACCAGATTGATGTAGATCGCGGCACCCGTGAACAGCGCGCTGCACAGCGTCGCGACGAACTGCGTGGCCGTGAGCATGGACGTTCCTCCGCAACGCTTACGCCGGCCCGAGCGCTCCGTGTCGAGACCGCCACTAGAATGGCGGCGGCGTGCCCTCCGGCAGCGGCGAGTCGAACGCGAACAGCACGCCGGCGATCAGGCGGTACTGCCCGGCCAACGCCACCAGCTCGATGAGCCCGGGCATGCCGAGCTCCTCCTTGACCTGATCTTGCAGACCCTGCGGGATCGACTCGTACGCCAGCACGTGCTGAACGACGCGTCCCGGGCGCGCGTAGCGCGGCGGAAGCGCCGAGAGGTCGCCGCGCGTCCGAATTCGCTCGATGACGTCGTCGGGCAGCTTCTCGGTCCTCGCGATCCTAGCGTGAGCCACCCACTCGTACGCCTGATTGACCGAGCGCGCGGTGATGAGAATGGTCATCTCGCGGATATCGCCGGGCAGCGTTCCGCCGAACCGCAGATACTCGCCGAGATCGCCGACCTTCTCCGCCAGCGCCGGGTGATGCATCAGCGAAGCGAACGGCCCCCCCTTCATCTGGCCGCGCTTGGCGGTGATCTTGTCGTAGACGCGTCGGGCGTCAGGGGTCAGCGTGCTGAGGGGATCGGGCAGTCTGGCCATGAACGTTCTCCTGGTTTGTGAGCGCGCACGCCTATCCCGTGACCCAGCCGTACCAGCGGTGGCTCGGCATCGCGCCGTCGTCGAGGTACGCCATCTTCATGCGAGTCAGGTAGTCCTTCGGAATCTCGTTGCGCTTCGCGGTCACGTCGACGCCGAAGACGCGGGCGGCGTTCAGTCCGAAGATCTGCTCCTTCTCGCCGCGCGTCAGTGGCGCATAGTGGTGCTTCTCGACGAGCGCCGCGGGCATCTCGAAGCGACGGAACGCCTCGATCTGCCACTGCGGCGTCCCGTACCAGATCGAGTCGGTGCCCCACAGCACGTGGTCCGCCCCGAACGCGCCAATGATCTGACCGAGCAGGTGGGCGCACGCGGTGGGATTGGTCGTGACGAGCTGGCCGAACGTCGAGCCGAGCTCCATGTAGATGTTCTTGAGACCGGCCTGCTTGCTCATCTGGCAGAACTCGGTCGTCCACGGCACCTCCCCGGTGGGCTTGGCCGCCGACACGCTGAGGAGCCCGGCATGATAGACGAGGAAGTCGATGTCGGGGAAATCCTTGGCGGCCTTGATGAGGTCGCGCGGATGGTTGTACTCCGCGATCGGACCGAGTGGCAGGCCCTTGTGGACGCAGAAGCGGCGAACGCCGGTCTTGCGCGCCTTCTCCAGCATGGGATACGCGATTTTCTCGTCGTCGAGGAACCAGCCCTGCTCGAATCCCTTGGCCGCGGCGCCGGTGTACGCCTTCCAGGCGTCGACCTTGAGCGTGGCGGCCTGCTGGTCCATGAAGTCGAGATCGGCCTGGCCGAGCTGCGGGGAGACCAGGCCGTGAGCGAACATGCGACGCGATTGCGTGACGCGATTGATCTCGTCGCGGATGTGGGTCATTTCCTTCGGCGGCACGACCGCTTCTTGCGGGTACGGCCCGGGCGGCGTCGAGATGAGCCCGATCGCCGTCTCACTGTCGAAGAAGACTTCCTTGACCATGTTCTCCCACGAGAGATCGGCCATGGTGCCGCGATCGGACTCGAGCTTCGGGTTCAGCCGGCGCGAGCTGCGGCGAAGCCCGAGCAGCGCGCCCTTCGAGACCGCGCCCTTGCGACCCGCCTCGGCATTGCTCGGGTCGTAGCCCGCGCTGACATAGTGCAGCTGCACGTCGAAGATGAAGATCGGCGGGCCGGTCCGCTCCTGAAACGCCGCCGGGTCGGCCGCCTCGACCGGGAGCACGTCGAAGAAGCGGCCGAAGACCGCGTTCATCGCGAGCAACGAGGCCGCCATGCCGCCGCTGCGGCTCAAGAAGTCGCGCCGGCTCAGCCCCAGTCGCGGCGCCAGGCGCGCCGCCTCGGCGAGGATCTGGTGCTCGACCCGGCGCTGAGCGGCCGTCTGGGGGATCGGCGGAAACTCCTCGTTGGAGACGAGCCGCATCGGCAGGGGCACCGCGCTCGTGATGCCCCGGCGCATGCCCGGCCGCAGCTCGAACGCGTGGCGATTTCCGTCGGTCATTGACGCCTCCCGGGTGACTGTGGTGGACGCCCCTGCTTGATCGCCTCGCCGAGCGTGAGCCCGAAACCGTCGCCCCGCTTGGGGCTCTGCCGCATGTACGCTTGCGTCTCGGCTTGCTCCTCGCGCGCGAGCGCCTGCGCGTGCGAGAGACGGATTCGCCGGCCGCCTTCTTCGATCGCCAGCACCATCACCTTGATCTCGCTTCCCGCCGGAAAGGTCTTGCGCGGGTCGGCGCCGCGGCTCATCGAGAGCTCGCCGGTGGGGACGAGCCCGGTCTGGCCGGGGCCGAGGCGCACGAAGAGGCCGAACGACTCGTGCCGCTCGACCATGCCCGTCAGCACCGCGCCGACCTCGACGCTCGACTCCATCTGCTGCCCGAGCTCCGCGCCCTCAGGCGCCAGGGCGAGCGCGATGCGACGCTTCTCGCGGTCGATGGCGACGATCAACACGGTGATCTCGGCGCCGCCGGTCGCGGCCTCTCGCATCGCTCCCTGACGGCTCCGAGGAATCTCGGTGATGTGCAGGAGGCCATCGACGCCCGGCAGGAGCTCCACGAACACGCCAAACTCGGTCGAGCGTACCGCGCGTCCGCGCACGACTTGCCGCTCGCGCAGCCTTCCCGCCACCGCGGTCCACGGATCGCCCTCGAGGGCCTTCAGGCTGAGCGAGATGCGGCCCTTCTCCTGGTCGATCCGCAAGACCTTGACGGAGACCGCGTCGCCCACCCGCAGGAGATCGGCCGGGCGGCTCGCGCGCGAGTGCGAAAGCTCGGACAGGGGCACGAGCCCCTGCACGCCGCCCAGGTCGATGAACGCGCCGAAATCCGCGAGCGCGGCCACCGTCCCGGTCAGCACCGCGCCGGGGAGGATTTTCTTTCGCGTCTCCTCGGCCATCTCGGCGGCGCGCTCCTCGAGCAGACGCCGCCGGGAGAGAACCAGGTTGCGTCCGTTGTCGCTGAAGGTCGTGACGCGGAACTCGAGGACGCGGCCGACGTATTCCTCCGTGGCCTCGACGCGGCGCAGATCCATCTGGGAGAAGGGACAGAACCCTCGCAGGCCGCCGACCGTGACCTCGTAGCCGCCCTTGATCACGGCCGCGACCTTGCCCTCGACGGGAATGCCGGTCTGGGCCGCCACGGCGAGCGCTTGCCGAGCCTGCGCGCCCTGGCGCAGCTTGTGAGAGAGCCGGATCTCATCGCCGGTCGACACGACGGTTGCCTCGACCTGGTCGCCGATGCCCACGCGCAGCCGGCCTTCGTCGTCGGTCAGCTCGGCGCGTTCGATCCACGCCTCGCCCTTGCCGCCCACGTCGACGAAGACGCTCTCGGCCGAGATCTGGATGACGCGCCCCTTCACAACCTGGCCGACCTCCAGCACGGGTCTGGCGGCTTCACGAGCGAACAAGGTCGCGAAATCTTCAGGGTCACTCATGCTTTCCACCCTAGGCGGGCGATCTCAGGAGGTCAAGGCGGATCGGGACGTGCCTCGCCGCGGAGGGCCTCGTCGATGGCGGCCAGGAGTGCCGGCACGTCCAGCGGCTTCGTCAAATACGCCCGCACCCCGCCGTCCAGAAACTGCCGCATCCGCGACGGCATCGCGTCCGCGCTCAGCACGATCACCGGAATGTCCCGCGTCCGCGAGTCCGCCTGCAGCTGCCGGAACACCTCCTCCCCCGGGATGTCCGGCAGGTGCCGGTCCAGCAGAATCAGCGCCGGCCGATGGTCCCGCGCCAGATCCACCCCCACCCGCCCCTGCATCGCCGACAGCACCGTCGTCCCCGGCCGCCGCGACAGGATGCTCTCCACCAGCGTGAGGTTCGACAGGTTGTCCTCGATGTACAGAATCTTCTGCGCCTCCCCCGGTTGTCTCTCATCCACAGCCGGCGCGCTCACTGGCGCGATCGGCTCCCGCTCGGCCGGAGCCGCCACCACCGCCAGCTCCACCGAAAACGTGCAGCCCACTTCCGGCTCGCTCCGCACCTTCAAGGTGCCGCCCATCGCCTCTACCAGCGATTTCGACAGCGCCAGCCCCAGCCCCGTCCCCTCCACCGCACTCGCTTCCGCCCCCAGCCGGTCGAACGGCGTGAACAGCCGCGCGAGCTTGTCCGCTGTGATCCCTTGCCCCGTGTCCGTCACCTCGATCCGCAGCCGGCGCGCTGTGATCTCTCGGCACGCCACCGTCACCGTGCCCCCCGCCCGGTTGAACTTCACCCCGTTCGACAACAGATTCAACAGCACCTGCTGCAGCCGCTGCCGATCCGCCAGCACGTGCAGCGCCTCGCCGATCGCCTCCGCCCGCACCGTCACGTGCGCCTCCGCCACCGACGGCTGCACCAGCTCGATCGCCTGGCGCACCGTCTCCTGCACCGGCACCGGCTCCAGCGACAGCTGCAGCCGCCCCGCCTCGATCCGGCTGATGTCCAGAATCTCGTTGATCAGCCCCAGCAGGTGCCGCCCCGCCAGCTGCGCGAACCCCAGAATCGCGTTCAACGGCGTCCGCAGCTCGTGGCTCATCCGCGACAGAAACTCGCTCTTGGCCAGGTTCGCCCGATCCGCCTCCGCCGTCGCCACGCTCAGCTCCCGCGTCCGCTCCGCCACCCGCACCTCGAGCTCCGCCGCCTGCTGCTTCACCCGCTCGTGCAGCCGCGCCTGCGCGATCGCGATCGCCAGCTGCGCCGCCGCCTCTTGCGCAATTCCGACCTGATCGGCAGGGAACGGGCCGGGCTCGCCGCCGAAGCTGAGCGCGCCGATGAGCTCGCCACCCGCGATCATCGGCACCACCATGTAGACGTGCACGCCCGAGGCCAGCAGCGCCTCAACCTCGGGGCTCGGCGGCATCGCGTCGACGTCGATCACCTGCGTTTCGCCGCGCTTGAGCGCCTCCACGTCGCCCATGAGCTCGAGGGAGTAGCGGACACCCGGTCCGACGCGAATCCGGTGGCGACCGGCGGCGGCGAGCCATTCGACCTCGCCGGCTGCGAGATCGAACAGGTTCACGATCGCGCGGGGCACACCAAGCAGCTCGCGCAGCGGACGCAGCGCCGCGGCGGCGATTGCGTCCGGGGATTGTTCCGCGATCAGCCCGCGATCGATCTCGTGCAAGATCCGCAGGCGCTCGGCCTGCTTGGCGAGCGCCTCCTGGTTCTGCGCGTTGTTGATCGCGACGGCCGCCTGATCGGCGAAGGTCTCGAGCAGCGCGATCTCCGCCTCGTTGAACTCTCTCGGCGTGGGACTTCCCACGGACAGGACGCCGATCACCTTGCCCCCGACGCGCAGGGGTACGGCGAGGCCGGCGACGATACCGACCTCGACATTGCGCTCGCGGAGCTCGCGGTTGAGCTGGAAGCGCACGTCAGCCCGGACGTCCGCGCTCCACATCGGACGACCCTCGGCGGCCGCCCGCCCCACCAGGCCGACACCGGGTGACAGACGGTCCCGACTCGAAGCGTTGCCTTGGATCCGGCCTCCGAGCGCGATCGCCTGGAGCGAGCCGTCGGGCTGGAGCAGGCGAATGGCCGAGCTGTGCGCGCGGAGCAGACCGAGCACGCTCTCGGCAATGCGCTCGCTCACCGTCGTCAAATCGAGCGTCTCGTTGACGAGCCGGGCGATGCGCGCCAGCTCTTCGGCTTGCCGCTGCTGCCGGACGATCTCGGCGTGCAGCCCCGGCGCGCTCCCGGCGAAGGCGCGCGCGGCGTGCAGCTGGCGCTCGAGATCGACGATCCTTTCGCGGAGTCGCGCGATCTCGTCCTCGTGGGGGCATGACGGGCTCATGGATAGACCTTCACGACGCCAGGGCCCATGCTCGAGCAGCGCTCACTTCGCTCAGAGTATCGCATTCACGCCGGCCGCCACAGTCGCCCGAGCTCCTGGCTGAGCAGCTGGAAGGAGTTCGTCGAGGTCCAGTAGAGCACCATGCTGGCCGGGAACGTATAGAAGAGCAGGAAAAATAGGGCCGTGATGGCCATCAAGTTCCGGCGCTGACGCCGGACCAGCGGCGGGGTCAGGACGGAGGAGCGGAACCGCAGCAGGGTCGCCAGGGACACGCCGCTCATCAAGAACGGCAGCACGTTCAGGTCGCAGCCGAAGAACGGCACGCACGCGGGAAGACCCACCAGCGCGTCCGGCCTCGACAGATCCCTGATCCAGAGAAACGACACGCGCTGGAGATCGAAATCTTCCGCCAGCATGTCGAACACGGCGATGAACACCGGAAGCTGGATCATGAAGCCCGCCAGGCTCTTCAACGTGTAGAGCGGGTGAACCCCCTGCTCGCGGTAGAGCGCGATCGTGCGCCGGGTGCGCTCCTCACCGCGAGAGGCCGCCTTGATGGCGTCGATGCCGGGCTGAAGCCGCGCCTGCGTGGCGTTCACCTGCTCCTGAAGGCGCTCGGCGACCGCCGTCAGGGGCAGGAGGAAGATCTTGACCGACACGGCCAGGGCGATGATCGCGGCGCCGGGATGTCCGATGAGCTCGGTCAGCCCGCGGAGCAGGAACAGGAGCCCGAAGCTCAGCGGACGAAGCCAGAACCAGAGCCCGGAGAAGAGCAATCGTCCGAGCTGAGGATCGGCGCGGGTCAGGGCGGCCCTCTCCAGCGGGCCGGAGTAGAACGTGTACCGCCACGAGAGCCGTCCCCTCTCGTCCGACAGCCCGAGGGCGCCGCGCGCGCCGGACCGCGGCTCGAGGACACCCGGGCCGTCCGAGCGCACCAGCATGGTCCAGAAGCGGCTGCGAAATCCCATCCAGTCGCCGGTGCGGAGCATCGCCGGCTCGCGGCCGTCGTCGGCGATCTCACGCACCGATCCCCCGGCGGCGACGACCCGGCTCATCCGCTCGAGCATCGCGGCGAAGCCGGCCGCCGGCAGCGGGAAAAGGCCGCGGCCCGCTCCCATCTCGAGCTCGAGACGTCGTCCCGACATGAACGCGGTGGCGTTCGGCCCGATCACCCGTGCCGTCATCACGACCTCGTAGCCCTCGCGCGAGACCTCGAACGTTTTCACGAGGCGGACACCCTCGACGGGCAGGTCTCCCTGGAAGGTCGCGACCCGAGCACGCTCGTCCTCGCCGAGCTCGGCGGTGAAGCGAAGGCGCTGCAGATCCACGGGCGGCTCGGCGTCGCGAAGGAGCAACCGAATCACCGGCGGGTCGCCCTGGCCGACGAAGCGGACGGAGGTCCCGGAGCCGGCGTCGACCCGGGCACAGGACGGATGGCAGGCACGCCACACCACGGGAGTGGCGCCGTCGAGCGCGATCGTGAGGTCGAGGCGCTCGGTCGTCACGCGGACGCTTCCGCCTGGCACCTCGTCGGCTGAGGCGGGTGTGAGCGCCGCGCTCATCGCGCACGTCCAGCACAAGAAGAGGACGCCGAGAGGCCTTGCCCTCATTTGTAGAACCGGCGCATCTCCTGCATCGCGGCGCGCAGGGCGTCGCGCGGTGGGGTCTGGGTGCGCGCAAGGCGATAGCCCGGGCCGCGAACCTCGTAGCCGGCCGGGAAGACGACGGTCACGCGCTCGGGCTCGACCACGGCGAACTCGCGGTAGCTGGCGACGACGAGCCAGCTCCACTGGGCGTCCGAGAAAAGGCTGGAGCCGCTCGCGTAGTCGGACGGCGGATTCGCGCACCCGAACAGCTCGGTGAGCAAAGTCGGCGCGATGTCGTTGTGAGACGTCCGGCGCGCGACCTTCCCGGGCGAGCGTCCGGGCCAGCGCACCACGAGCGGGGTGTGCATCTGCTCTTCGCTGTAGGCGGTACCGTGGCCCTTGAAGCCGAGCCTGTTCTCGTCGAACTCGATGCCGTGATCCGACGTGACGATGACGATGGTCTGGTCGAGGAGCTTGCGGCGCTCCAGATCGTCGAGCACTCGCCCCAGGAGCGAATCGATGTAGTGCACGGCGGTCAGATACAGCACGTTTTGGGAACGCAGTTGCTCTGACGCGCGCTCGGGAGCCGGAATCGTCGGATGATAGTCCAGGGGCGGCTCGACCGAGACGGCGGCGTTGTAGTACAGGAAACCGAAAAAGGGATGCGACGGGTCCCGCTTGCCAAGCCAATCGATCCACTCGCCGGTCAGCACTCGATCTCTTCCGCTCGACCCGTCGCCCGAGGACGTCTCCATCCGTAGATTGGGTACGCGCGCGAAGGCCGTGCGATCGAGGTCGACCAGGCGGTACATCGGCGAGCTGGCGAATATCCCGAGCTCATAGCCGTGCTGTCGGACCAGGTCCATCAGCACCGGGGGGCGCGCACGGCCCGCGAACGCGTCGAAGTATGTCGCGGGAATCGCGTAGAACAGCGAGAACATCCCGGGCCGCGACCCGGTGCCGCCGGTGTAGTGCCGATCGAACTGCATCGCGCCGCGCGCGAGCTCGGAGAGCCGCGGGGCGACCTCTGGCGTCAAGGCGTCGGCGCGCATGGCGTCGATCACGACGAGCAACACGTTGAGTCTGGGCGCGCGAGCCTCGCATCGCATCGGGGCCAGCGGATAGTTCAGCTCGCCGGCCGTCGGCCGGTCGAGCGCAGCGCCGACGCCGCGCTCGCGCGCCCGCATCCGATCGATGAGCCCGAGCCGCGCCAGGAGTCCCGGGTTCCGGAGCGGATGGTAGAGCGGCAGGTACCGCGTGAACGCAGTCACGGACATGTCGTAGTGGGCCTCGGCCCACGCGTGGACGAGATGGCCGGCGACGAAGCACGCTCCGAGCGCCAGGCCGACGGACCATCCGATCCGGCGCGTCGGCGCCCGCGCCGTCCGCCGCCAGACCCACGCGGCCAGCATCGCCTCGATCGCGAGCGCCACGAAGAAGTAAAGCGCGAGAAACGCCCAGGTCTGCGGCTCGAGCAACGTGAAGGTCAGGACGTTCAGGTGATAGCGGTTCTCGGCGAAGACCAGGCTGTCGAGCAGCACGAAGGCGATACCGGCGCTGCCCACGAAAACGCCGAGCGGGAGCACGAGGCGCGGCCGCGGCAGCAGCGCCACGACGGGCACGAGCAGCAGCAGGAGCGGCATGCAGGCGAGGGCACTCAGGTGGCCGACGTAGGCGACGAGGGCGTAGCTCCAGGAGACGGCGCGGCCGAGCGCGGCGTAATGCCAGAGATAGCGCAGGCCGACGAGCGCCAGGAGCGCCGCGTTCACGACGGCGAACCAGCCGACCCAGCGCAGCAGCCGTCGTCGCGGGCTCACGCCGGTCGGCCGCGCGCTCCGACGCCGGCACGCTCGTCGGCGATACGGGCGATCTCCCGCGCGCCTACCTCGACGCTCCGGCCGAAGTTGAACACCCACTCCTCCCGCAGAGCCGCGTTGCGCTTGCCGAGCTCGGCCGCCCCGCGGAGCAGCTCCGCCACGTGTCGCGGCGCGTCCGTCACCCGGTCGAGGGGCAAGACAGTCCCGAGCTCTCGCCGAATCCGCATCTCCATCGGCTCGATGCCGAGCTCGGCGTAGCTCGGGTTCCGCACGCGGGGTGGGACGTCCACGAACAGCACGGGCTTGCCGAGGCCCAGGGCGTATTCGATCGCCATCGCGGACCAGTCGCAGATGAGCACGTCGGACTCGAGCAGCGAGGCGCTCTCTTCCATGCGGCTGACGTGACGGAAGCCCTGATCCGATCCGAACCGGGCCACCAGGCCCTCGACGAGCCGCGGCGCCAGATGCGTCGTCTGGTAGTGCGGTCTCAAGATCACGCGGATGCCGGCGCCCAGCAAGGCGGCGATCAGCGGCTCGCCGCAGACGTGCAGGATCGATTGCTCGCCCCAGGTCGGCGCGAGCAGCGCCGTGGTCGTCCCCGAGTGCCTCGGCTCAGCGGCGGCGGCCTGAGCGACGAGACGCTCGAGCCGGGGATAACCGTGAGCGAAGAGGTGCTTGGGCGGCAGCTGGTGCAGCGCCTCGCGACGGCGGATCTCGGCGACGTGGTGGGGACCGACGCACAGGAGGCTATCGTAGTGGTCGTACGAGCTCGCGTGGTCGACCATGTGCGTGCTGCCCATGCTGTGGAACACGTAGGCGTAGTGCACGGGATGGACGGAGCGCTTGAGGTGGAAGTTCTGCAGATCGAGCATCGTCAGCACCATCACGTCCGCTTTGACCGTCTGGAAAAACCAGGTGCAAAGAGCGCCCGGGCTGATGCGGAAGGGGTGCAGACCGGCGCTGGGGGCGGACGGCAGCGGCACGGTGGGCTCCGAGGTGACGTGGCACACGGTCCGCGACAACCGCTCGACCAGGAAGTCGATGAGCGGCTGCAGGTGATGCCAGTCTTGATGGCTCTCGGAGTAAAAGACGATGCTGCGGTCGCGCGGCGGAAGCCTTTGGAAGCGGCGGTAGCTCTTCCAGTCCTGCCACATGCTCATGATCGGCGCGACGCTCGGCGCGCCAGCGGTCGTCGAGTCGGGCGCGCTACTTGTCCGCCGCCGGCCTCTTGCCGCGGAAGAGCCCGACGAGCCGGTACCAGAACATCTTGACCGCGAGCGCCAGGGCTGCGGCCACGCCGAGCACCGCCGAGATGAGCATGCTGCCCGTTCCCGGATCGAGATAGGCGTAGGCCGGCGAGGCGATCGAGAGACAGGCCACGAGGACGAGCGCGATGCGGAGGGCGCGACTGACGATCATGCTCGGCGTTCCTCGCGTCGTGACTCAGACACGAAACGTGTAGGTCCGATTGGGGTCGCGTTCGATGTCCGGCGGGAAGCTCTTCCGCTTGTCGGCGTAGTAGCGCACGCGGTGGTCCCCGGCCGACCGGCGATTGTAGGTGATGTAGAGCACCCGCCGGCGCTCCGCGGTCAGATTCGGGCCCGAGGCGTGCGGCGTGTAGGAATCGAAGAACACCGCGTCGCCCGGCCGGGTCGGCACCGCACGGCCGCCGAGCCGCCGCATGTCGTCGTCGGTGAGCGGCTTCCACTCTTCTCCGATGAGCCCGCGCGTGTGATGCCCGGCGCACAGCTCGAGGCAGCCGTTCTCGGCGGTCGTGGAGTCGATGCTGACCATGGCGGTGATGAACAGGTCGGCGTAGGTGCTCCAGCCCGCCTGCTGGTCTTGATGCGGCTTGAAGCCGTCGCCCCCGGGCAGCTTGAAGTTGATCTTGTCCTTGAAGAGCACCGCCGCCTCGCCGAACAACCGGGACACCGAGCCGCGGAGCTTGTCGCCGTCGCAGAGATCAGCGAAGCCGTCGTGGAAGGGGCAGAAGTTCTCGATCCGCTGCAGCACGCGCTCGTCCGGACTCAGCAAGCTCGGCTCGTAATATTTCATGGATCGCCCGGGCACCTCGGGCTGACGCTCGAGCTCGTCGGTCCACGCCGAAATCCGCCCGATTTCCTGGTCGTCGAACAGTCCTGGCACCACCAGGAAGCCGTCGCGCTCGAAGGCCTTGTCCGCCGTCTTGCTCATGCTCGCGTCAACCTTCCGTGTCGATCCTGCGTCAATTCGGTTACGCCCAGGATACTATAGGCCCCGATGACTCCTGAACGAAGCTCCGCGATCATTCTGGCCGCCGGTGTCGCCCGCCGGCTCGCCCCGCTGACCGACCACACGCAGAAATCGCTCCTGCCCGTCGGCGGACGCGCGATCCTCGCGCGGATGCTCGACGCGCTCCACGCGGTAGGCGTGGGGCACGTCGTGATCGTCGTCGGACACTGCGCCGATCAGGTGCGGGCGCTCGCGGCGTCCGCTCCGCGCGGGATGACCATCGAGTGCATTCACAATCCGGCCTATCAGAAAGGCTCGTCGATGTCCCTCTACTGCGCGCGCGACCTGGTCACGCGCGAGCCCACGCTGATCATGGACGCCGACGTCGTGTTCCCGCGCGAGTTCCTGCGGCGGCTCGTGGGTTCGGCGGCGGATCAGGCGTTCCTGATCGACGAGGGCTTTGCCGACACCGGCGAGGAAGTGAAGATCTACGTCCAGAACGACCAGGTCATCGCGCTCGGCAAGAAGGTCGTTCCCCGGGCGTGGGACCGCGTCGGCGAAGGCATCGGCTTCTTCAAGTGCGGGCCGGCGGCCGGCCGCGATCTGATCGGCCTGCTCGAGGAAGTCATCGACGAGAGCCAGGGGGTCTGCGAATACGAGGACGCGCTGCATCTCCTCGTGAGCCGCCAGCGCGTGGGAGCCGTAGACGTGACGGGGTTGCCGTGGACCGAGGTGGACTTCGCCGAGGATCTACACCGGGCGCAGGCCGAGGTCTACCCGGCGATCGCCCGGCTGGAGGGCACATGACCGCGCGAGGAATCCGAGCCGTCCGCGAGCACCTGGCGAAGCTTCCCCCGTCGAGCTCGCTCACCCTGGAGCAGCGTCGCAGTCAGTACGATCGCGCCGAGCGCGTCTTCTCCACCCCGGCGGACGTGGCGGTCGAGGTCGTGAAGGCGCCCGAGCGTCAGGCCGAGTGGCTGACGCCGCCCGGCGTCAGGACCGACACGGTGGTCCTCTACTTCCACGGGGGCGGCTATGCGATCGGCTCGCCGCGCTCGCACCGTCATCTCGCCGCGGCGATCGCGCGCGCGGCCGGCTCGCGGGCGCTCCTCCTCGACTACCGGCTGGCGCCCGAAAATCCGTTTCCCGCCGCGCTGGACGACGCGGTCGCGGCGTACCAGTGGCTGCTGGGTCGCGGGATCGCGCCGGGCCGGATCGTCCTCGGGGGTGACTCGGCGGGCGGCGGGCTCACCGTGGCGGCCTTGATCGCCCTGCGCGACCGTGGGCTGCCGCGGCCGGCGGGCGGCGTCTGCATCTCACCATGGGTCGATCTCACCTGCAGCGGCGCCAGCTACGCCACGAAGGCCGCGTCGGATCCGATCGTGACGCGCGACAGCGTCGAAGCCCTGGCGCAGGCCTATGTCGGCGCCGGCGACCGCAAGGCGCCGCTGGTCTCGCCGCTCTTCGCCGATCTCCGGAACCTGCCCCCGCTGCTCATTCACGTCGGCAGCGAAGAAGTGCTGCTCGACGACGCGATCGGTCTCGGCGCTCGAGCGCGCGCCGCGGGTGTCGACGCCAAGGTCGAGGAGTGGCCCGAGATGGTCCACGTCTGGCACTGGTTCCTGCCGATCCTCGACGAAGCCGAGAAGGCCATCGCCGGCATCGGCGACTTCGTGCGCGCCCGCATCGGCTAGCGGCTGGACTCGTCTCGGGGCGCGCGATAGAGTTCGTGCCATGCGCGCCGGGACTTCTGGCGAATCGACGCCCGATGCGGCCGCGGTCACCGGCCGTGACCGTGCCGCGGTCCTGACGACTCTGTTCCTGCTCGTGATCGCCGCCGCCGCGTGGGCTCGGGTGCTGGTCTTGCCGATGGCAATGGACGACATGGCCGGGATGGAGATGGCGATGAGCCCGACCGTCGTTGACGGCGTGGGCTACGTGGCGGCATGGGCCGTCATGATGGCCGCGATGATGTTGCCGAGCGCCCTGCCGATGATCAGGCTCTACGCGGCGACCCTTCGGAACACGGCCAGCGCCTGGGGAAAGGTCGTCCGGATCGGGCTCTTCACCTTCATGTATCTCGGGATCTGGGCTCTGACGGGCATCCCGATCTACTTCGCGAGCGTCGGCCTGAGCGCCATCAGCGCCAGAGCCGTGGCTTACGGCATCGCCGGAGTGCTCGTCGTCGCCGGCGTCTTTCAGCTCTCGCCGTTGAAGCAGGTGTGTTTGCGGCACTGCCGGAGCCCGCTCGGGTTCCTCCTCGGCCACTGGCGCGAGGGCTGGCGCGGCGGCCTGACGATGGGCGCGGCGCACGCGGTGTATTGTCTGGGCTGTTGCTGGGCGCTGATGCTCGTGCTGGTCGTGGCCGGTGCGATGGGGCTGATCTGGGTCCTGCTCGTCGCCGCCGTCGTGGCGGCCGAGAAGCTCCTGCCGCGTGGCGAGTGGATCGCGCGGACGACCGGCGTCGCGCTCGTGCTGCTCGGCGTCGCGGTCGCGGTTCGGCCGAGTCTCGCAGTGGCGTTGCGGGCCGGCGGCCACTCGATGTAACGGAGACCGACGCGTCGAGGACGGAGGATCGTCATGGCGAACGTTCAGTGGCGCATCAACGGCGAATACTTCGAGGCGTGCAGCTGCGACTCTGTCTGCCCGTGCCCGACCTCGGGCCTGGCGGCCCGCCCGACCAAGGGATTCTGCGACGTGGGGCTCGTGTTCAGGATCGATCGCGGCCTGCACGGTAACACTGGGCTCGACGGCCTGTGCTTCGCCGTCCTGGCCCACACTCCCGGACCGATGGGCCAGGGCAACTGGACCGTCGGCGTGGTCGTCGATGAGCGGGCCTCGGCGGAGCAGCGCGCGGCGCTCACCGCGATCGCGAGCGGTCAAGGCGGTGGCCCCATGGCCGCGCTCGGCCCGCTGATCGGTCGCTTCGGCGGTGTCGAGGCCAAGCCCATCAAGTTCGAGATGAGCGGGATGCGCCGCTCGGTCTCGATTCCGGGCGTGCTCGACCTCGCCGTCGAGGGCATCGCCGGCGCTAACAAGGGCGAGCCGATCTACTTCGAGAACGTCGGCCACCCCGTCGCCACCAAGCTCGCGCTCGCGAAGGCCTCGCGCAGCCACCTGCACGCCTTCGGCATCGACTGGGACGATACCTCTGGCCGCAACAACGGCCACTTCGCGCCGTTCGCGTGGAGCGCGAGCTAGCCGGCCCTCGGCTTCGATCAGGGCGCGCTCAGATCACGTTCGAGGAAGCAGCTCGCCGACCGCGCGGTGGGCCTGATCGATTGCCGCGTCGGTGTAGGCGTAGGCCGCGGCGTCGGCGTTGGCGATGGCGATACGGCCGAACGGCTTCCGCGCGGCCACGCACGGTAGCGGCCCACCGTCGATCCAGAACGGATCCCACAGGGAGTTGTACTGATACGCGTAGCCGTGCGGCCACCGATTCACGGTGAGGGCCAGGACGTCGCGCGCCGCATCGAAGCCCCCGGCCCCGAGCATGCGCGTGAGCTGTCCTCGCACGGCGAGCTCGAAGGCGTCGAACGTGGTCGTGGCGAGCTCGACGCGGCCGGCGCGGTGCTGCTCGCGCGCCGGCCGCCCGGGCTTGCATGGCGTCCGACTCATATGCACGACGATCGGCTCGGCGGGCCGGCGTGATGGCCAGTAGCTCCCCACGCGGACCGGCAGATCGAGACTGACCGTCGTGAAGAAGCTGCCCGGGCAGTGCGCCTGGCTGACGCGGAGGGCCTGGAAGCTGGTCCAGCTCTTCAGCACCACGTTCGTGTAGACGATAGGGACCTTCGTCGCGTAGGCGAGCGCCTCTCGCTGAGTCGCGGGTAGCTCGGGGCAGAGGTACGGGATCATGCCGTGCCAGCAGGCCAGCACACAGCTGCGGGCACGCACGCGTTCCAGACGTCCCGACCGCACGTAGCTGACCTCGACCTCGCCCCGATCGCTGGTGTGGCGCGCGCGCACGACCGTGCTGTTCAGACGAAGGCGCGCCGGCCCGGGCTCGTCGAGCCGCGCGTAGTCGACGCGCGCCATCGCAACGTCCTCGGCGCAACAGCCGGCGACGGCGCGTGGGATCAGCCGATGCGCGAGCAATCGGGCGATGGTCGCATTGCCGTCGGGAAAATGGAAGAACGGCGAGCGTGGGCCCGGGCGCGCGTCGAGCCCCATCCCCGGCCCCGCCGTGGGCCTGAGCTTCATGCCCGCGAAGCCCGGCAGACCGAGGCCCCAGGCGTCCAGCGCGGAGACGGCGTCGATGCCGAGGCCATAGAGGGAATGCGGGCGCGCCTGGAAGAACGGCAGCACGTCGGGATGGCAGCCGGCGCTCTTCACCAGGAAGTCGGCGTAGCTCACTCGCGCGAGGCGCGCCTTCTTCGCCCCGTCGTCGAGCCCAGGGAGATAGTCGCTCGATGACGTGACCACGCGCCCGATGTCGCGCCGGGCCGCCTCCGACAGCGGGGCATGGGCCAAAAACGCGGCCCACGGGTCGGCCTCTCGCCCGCCAGGCGCCGCACCGCCGGTCTGGCCGGCGCCCCTCTCGGCAGGCACGCGCAGCAGCCGGTCCGCTCCGAAGGTCTCTCGGTCGAAGAACACGGCCGCGGCCATGCCGAGCCGGGCGTAGAGGCCGCGCTCGAACATGCTCTGCCAGCGCGAGACGACCACGCCAAGCTCGGCAACCAGCGCACGCGCAACCGCGCTGTACGGCGCCGGGCTGTCGATCGCGAACGTGCCGCCGTAGCCGATCAGCGTACGCCCGCCGACCCGGAACTCGTTGCGCCGCGCGTGGCCGCCGAAGTCGTCGTGGTTGTCGAGGATGAGGATGCGCGCGGAGGCGCCGGCGGCCTTGCGAAAGTACCACGCGGCGGCCAGCCCGCTGATGCCGGCGCCGACGACGACGAGGTCGTAGCTCTCGCCGGTGTCGATCGGTTCACCCGCCATCGCCCAGAACGTCCCGCCCTGCAGCGCGTGGGCGACCTCGAACGAGCCGTCGTGGCTGCCGCGAAGACCGGTCAGCGCCGGTGGGTACGGGGCCGCGCCGCGCTTCACATCGTCGAGGCTCAGTCCCGGCGATGCGAGCGGCGACAACAGCGTGCCGCCCACGGTGAGCGCGACGCCATTCAAGAAGTCGCGTCGCGCGAGCTGGCTCAATTTCGATACCGCGCTTGGTGCTCCCGGACCGCGGTCAGCGTGTGCCCGGATCCGGGCCCGCGTCCGACAGGACGCGGCTGACCGCGGCGTGCGCCATGATGACGTCGGGCGAGTCCTGCAGCGCGAGGTGGTACTTGTCACGGAAGTCGCCGCCTTCGTCGGACTTCAGGAGGCGGTATGCTGCGCGGAACGCGCCGCGCACGCTCTCGGGCGGGATCGGCTCGTCGGCGTCGACGATCGCGTCGATGTTGGCGATCATCGACGAGAGCGACCGCAGCCAGGAGAACTGCTCGTCGTGAAGCAGAAGGTGCAGCAGCTCGCGCGAGGCGACGGACCCGTGACGCTCCTCGTACGCGAGGCGCTCGCGGTCCAGCAAGACTCCGTGAAGCCTCAACAGCCGGGTGCTGAGGGCTCGAAGACGGTCGCGATCCTGGTCCACGATCTACCCTGCCTCTGAGATATCCATCATGCCCCAATGATACCGGCACGCGGGACTGCGCTGGGGCGAGGCACCCTGAGGGACTATTCCGACAGGGTTACTTGTCGAGTGGCTCCGGAGTCGCCTGAAGTATTTACCGGGGATTTAGCCGATGGCTCGCTGACCTGGTCCGTGCGGACCTGCGAGCAGGAGGATCGAGCTCGGAGCGGGTCGCCCCGCTGCCTCTGTTAGCGTCGATCGCCGTTCATCGAAGCTGCACGAGGCCTCCGCGAGTGCGGTGGGAGTCCAGGCTCGCTCGATCTGATCAGATCAAGCATCTCCGGCAGATACGAAGCCTCCTCGGTCAGCTCGATCCGGGTCACGCGCCTCATGCGCACGATGACCTCCTGAATCCGAGATAGCGCCTTGAGGATCTCGTCTATCTGCCCTCGCCCCTGGGCGTCGACCTTGTCGGCCAGGAGCTGTGTATAACCCATGATCACCGCCAGCGGATTGTTGATCTCGTGCGCCGCCGCGGCGGCCAGGCTCGCGACATACCGCAGGGTGTCCCGTTCCCGGATCGCCGCCTCGGCCTCCTTATGGTGCGTGATGTCATGGGCGGTCGACGATGCCCCGACGATCCTTCCCGCAGCGTTCCGGATCGGCGACACCGTGACGGACACGTTGACGCGCCGCCCGTCCTTCCTCACGCCGACGGTCTCGTAGTGGTCGACCCGTTCTCCGCGTCCAACCCGTTCGAGGATTTCTGCCAGCGCGTCCTCGGGAATCGTGATCGCGATCGGCCACCGCCCGATGACCTCGCGGGCCGTGTACCCGTAGAGCCGCTCGGCGCCGGCGTTCCAGCTCGTGATCATGCCGTCGAGGGTCGTACCGACGGTCGCATCGTCCGAGAACTCCACGATCCCCGCGCCGTTCCCCCGCTCGCGATCGGAAGAGATACGTCGAGCCATGTACTGAAGGATCGCGCAATGCAAGCTCTGATGCTGGTCAGAATTGCTCAGGTTTGGCGATTGCGGCGGAACCGCGATCCACAGGGTGAGCATGGGCCAGGCGGCGTACGCGGTTGGGGTCGGCTACACTGCACGCCTAAGACGTAGCATCGTTCGTCCGGCGAGGATGCGGTGGAGGCACTCCAAGAGTTCGTCGACAGCTTCACGTACATCGGCGTGTTCGCCGTGCTCTTGCTCGGCAGCCTGGGAGTGCCAATCCCTGAGGAAATGCCGATCATCGCGGCCGCCGTGCTGAGCCACGAGGGTATCGTCCGATGGTGGCTTGCGCTGCCCGTCTGCCTGCTGGGGGTCCTATCCGGCGACGTAGTGCTCTACTGGGTCGGCCTGCACTGGGGTGAGCAGGTCCTCAACTATCGAATCGTCCGGCTCGTACTGACGCCCGCGCGCGAGCAGTGGCTCAAGGCAGCGTATCGACGACACGCACTGAAGACGGTCGTCACGGCGCGGCACGTCATGGGACTCCGCGCCGCCGCGTTTCTGATGGCGGGCATTGCGCGCGTACCGTTCTGGAAGTTCGTCGTGGCGGACGCGGGTGCCGCCGTACTCGGCGTCCCGTTGGTGTTCGGTTTGGCCTATTTCTTCACCGATCAGATCGAAGCCATCGTGGCCGATGTGCACCAGGCGGAGCGCTGGCTGGGTCTCGCCGTCCTGCTGGCTCTTGTGGCGATCCTGGCCGTCGGGGTGTGGCGATGGAATCGTCGCGTCGGGAAGGAGCGTCTGGACGACGAGGAACCGGCCGCGGGACACTCTCCGCCGCCATGATGTGCAGGCCGAAACGCTGTCGAGGTGCGTCTGACACCCGGTAGCGTGCACCGAAATAGTCGATGACGCCGTCGATCCGTTTCTTGCAGTCGACATCGACGTCGAACAGGGCGCGCGCGATCTCGAGCGCCGTGATATGTCCTGACAATTCGGCGTCGATATGGGCGGGGGGTCGCCGTGGCATGGGAAACCTCCTAGAGGCGGCGAGCGCCTCGCTGAGAAGCCGAGAGCCGTTCCACCGCGGACGTCACGACCTGGGCGCTACGGCGCGTTCCTTCAGCGCCAGCATCGCGACGGCTTGGATCAACGCATCGAGACCGACTGGCTTCTCCACATGGAGCTGGAACCCTGCCCTCAGAACGCTCGCGCGGTGCTCGGGACCGGTGAAGGCCGTCAGGGCGGCGGCGGGTGTGACTCCGCCGCGCTCTGGTGGGAGCGCCCGAACCTGCCCGATCAGCCAGTAGCCGCCCTTCCCCGGCATCGCAAGGTCGCTCAGGAGGACGTCGGGGCGTTCGCCTTGAAGCGCGGCGAGCGCCTCTTCGGCGGAACCGACCGCGGTGACCTTGGCGCCATCCTCCGCAAGGATGTCGGTTACGGCCTCCCGCACGTCGCGCGCGTCGTCCACGACAAGCACCCGGACGCCATCGAGGCGCGGGCCATCATTGAGCCATCCTGCGGGACTCGTCATGTCTCACCCCCGGACGTCCCTTTCGAGATTGGGAGTCTACCGGGGCCGACATGCGAAGTCTGGTCAATACTGCTCACAAGACGAGAGCGGCCGAGGAGCGGGCGGTTCTCACTACCCCGTTCCGCGTCGGGGGCGAGCGACTAGACCGCGAGGCGACGACTTCCGCGCGCACCTCTGGTCATCCGCCCCTCAGAACTCGATGCGCGCGCCGAGCTCGACGACGCGGGTTGGCGGGATGTTGAAGAAGTCGGTCGCCGCACTCGCATTTCGCGACATGAGACTGAACAGCCGCTTCCGCCACCGCATCATCGGAGCTGGACCAGTCGATAGGAGCTCCGCACGGCCCAGATAGTACGTGGCGTCCTCCGCCTCCACGTTGAGGCCGAGGTCACGACAGATGGCGACGATCTCCTGCACGTCCGGCCGCTCCATGAAGCCGTAGTACGCCCTGACCCGATGGAATCCCTGCGGGAGCGCCTCGGTCGTCACGCGCTTGTCGTGCTCCACCTCGGGTATCTCCTCCGTGACGATCGAGAGCAAGATCACCTCCTCGTGGAGGGCCTTGTTGTAGCTGACGTGACGCTGCAGGACCAGTGGCGCGCCGTCGACGTCGGGCGTCAAGAAGATCGCCGTTCCGTGCACGCGCGGTAGCTTCGCCCGCTCGACCTCCTCGAGGAAGCGGTCCATCGGAACCGCGGCCCGCGCCAGGAATCCGCGTAGGAGCTCGGTTCCCCGATGCCAGGAGTGCATGAGGAGGAAGACGCCGCCACCGATCGCGAGCGGCACCCAGCCGCCATCCGCGATCTTGATGACATTGGCGCCAAAGAACGCGAGGTCGATCGTGAGAAACGCCCCTGCCAGTGCGCCGGCCCACAGCGCCGACCAGTGCCAGCGCTGGCGCGCGATGACGTAGAACAGCACCGTCGTGATTGTCATCGTTCCGGTCACGGCGATGCCGTACGCGGCGCCGAGCGCGCTCGACGACTCGAAGCCGAGGACGAGCAGCAAGCAGCCGATCATCAGGGCTGTATTCACGCTAGGAATGTAGATCTGCCCGACCTCCGACCGCGACGTGTGAACGATCGAGACGCGCGGCCAGTAGTGGAGCTGCACGCACTGCTGTGTCACAGAGAAGGCGGCGGAGATGAGAGCCTGCGAAGCCACGACGGTAGCGAGCGTCGCGATCACGACGAGCGGATACAGGAAGGAGCGCGATGCCAGGAGGTAGAACGGGTTCTGGACGGCGTCGGGGATGCGCAGCACCAGCGCACCCTGGCCGAAATAGTTGAGGAGTAGCGCGGGGAGGACGACCACGAACCAGACAAGGCGAATGGGGGTGCGGCCGAAGTGCCCCATGTCCGCGTAGAGCGCTTCCGCCCCGGTCACGGCGAGCACAACCGCACCGAGCACCAGAAGGCCGGGAGCGCCGTGAAGGAGGAGGAACCGCGCCCCGTACCATGGATTCAGCGCGTGCAGAATCGAGGGCTCGCGAACGATCTCGAGAGCGCCAAGCGTCGCGATCGTCGCGAACCATACGAGCATAATCGGGCCGAAGACGCCGCCCACCCTCGCCGTCCCGTACTTCTGGAAGAAGAACAACAAGAAGAGAATGAGGAGGGTGGCGGGAAGCACGTAGGGTCTGAACGCCAACGTGACGACCTCGAAACCTTCAGCCGCGCTGAGCACGGAGATGGCCGGGGTGATGACGCCGTCGCCGTAGAGCAGGGCGGCGCCGAAGAGTCCCAGCGCGACGACGAGGCCGCGACGGCGCTTCTGCCGCAGCAGGGCGAGCAGCGCGACGATACCGCCCTCGCCGCGATTGTCCAAACGCATAACGAAGATGAGGTACTTGACGCTGACGACCAGGATCAACGACCAGACGATGAGCGAGAGCACGCCATAGACCGTCAGGACAGTGGGCGACAGCCCGTACTTGGGGTTGAAGCATGCCCGGAATGCGTAGAGGGGACTGGTGCCAATATCGCCGAAGACAACCCCCAGGGCGGTCAACGAGAGAGTCGCGAGGCGCCGCCCCGGAGGAGTCGTGTAGACGGTCGGGCGATGCCGCGATCGTCTGGTCTTGCCATCGACCGGGAGTTGCGGGTCCGTGTCGTGACCGCGCGCGCTCACACTGACCACAGGATACTTGACGCCGGTGTGTGCGTGCGGGGCGGTTCAGAATCGTTTCACCCGGCAAGCGGAGGATGAGGGTTGCGACGACGAAGAAGTCGATGGCGACGTGCTGGTGATGGCGAGAGGTTGTCGAGACGCACGCCGAGGGCGACCGCCCTTGTGAGGTAATACCTGGTGCGCGTCCCAGCGTTCGGCTAGACTTTCGCCAGCTATACTGAAGTGCCGATGCGGCTGATCGACTTCCACCCGACTGGAGGAAGGCAGTGGCCACACCGCGACGACCCGATCGTCCCGAGCCGCAATTTCAGGTTGAAGACTTCTTCAGCCCCCGAAGGTCCAAGTTCCTACTCTGGCTCAACACGGCGGTGAAGCTTTCCGCCCTCACGTTGGATCGCGAGGTGGAGGCGCTGGCCGCCTCTCGACTGTTTGGCGAAGAGCTGACCGTCAGACCCGAGGACACGCTGCGCGCGGCGGGGATCAGTAGCAAGCGCCAGGCGAAGTATCAGCGGCGGATGTCGAACCTCCTGGCAGGGCGCTCATGATGGCGGCGGCGAAGCTCGTCCTACTCCCCGCGTTCGCTTTCTAGGATCAGGATCGCGTGGCCGCCGCTCTTGGGCGCGAGCGCCAGGAGCAGCGCGGCCACGCGTCCTGCCTCATCTATTTCTTGTCGGCGGCCTTCTTCTCGGCCGGAGCCTTGGACGCTGATTTCGCCATCGACGTCGTCGGGACCATGATGTGGGCGTACGGCGTTCCCTTCCACATCACCCACGGACCACCCTTGGTCCAATCCGTCGGATACGCGTCGAGCTGACTGACGTCCGTCGGAAGGATCATGATGTGCGGTCCGCTCACGACCCAGTGGTTGTCAGCCGTCGGTTTCGTTGCGTACGGATCGGTGTTACTTGCGCCCTTGTCGCCCTTGAGCATGTAGGCCACGCCGACCGTCGTCGGCTTCGGCGGCTCCTTTTTGTTCATCCAGGCGTCGCCCCAGGCCTGCCACTCCTTGTCGAGGCACATCGAGTCGCCGGCGAGATCGAGCATGCACATCCACCCATTGGTGCCGGCGCGCAGCTCCTTCATCTTGCCGTCGGCGCCCGTGCCCATGACCGCGGCGTTGCGACCGATGTCCGCCGGCGCGGCACTCGTCGCCTTCGCAATGACGGCGGCGTCGGATTGGGCTCCGGCGGCCTTGGCCACGCCGTCGTGGCCGGACTTGGGTGGATCGTTCATCTTTTCCTGCGCCATCGCGGTGATGGCGGCGAGCATGAGCACTGCGCTTAGCGACGCGACGATCCTTCGCATGATGACCTCCTGATCTAATTTAATTTAGGGGGAGATTCGCGACCTCCGGCCGTGTCGAGCACCGGTCCCGGGCCATGCTGCTACCGGTTGTGCTGCCGGAGCACCGCAGCGATCCTCAATACGAGCATCCCGACTGGTTCGGGCTGGATCCTGACGACCGCGTCGGCCATTAACGACGCGGGGCAGATATCGGGCACAGGGCTCTACAACGGCCGGACCCGGGCCTTTCTCTTGGCGCCCGTCAAGGAGGGCCCGGTCCGCGCCCACCTCCATGATTCTCCGATGACCCGGGACAACCGCATCGGCTGACCTCTCAGGCGCCTGGAGCCTCCGGCGCTGTTGTCTCGGAGGGCGCGAAGTCCACGCGCTCAAGGATTTCGGCGGTCATCGGCCGCCCGCCGAGAACGGCGCTGAGCTGCTGACCGTCCGCGATCGGACCATGCTCGGCCCGGAACCGGACGATCGTTTCGACCTCGTCCTCGCTGATGCCGACCAACTCAAGCAACTCGCGAGCATTGGCCAAGTTGACCCGGACCCTGTTCGTCATGGGGACCTCCTTCGACCCGGGAGACGCGTGCCATCCGAGTGACGATTTCCTGGATCCGCGAAACGGCCTTCAGTATTTCGTCAATACGCCCGCGCTCTGTCGCGTCCACCTCGTCGGCCAGGATCTGGACATATTCCACGACGACAGTCAGCGGATTGTTGATCTCGTGCGCGGCCGCGGCGGCCAGGCTGGCGACATACGGGAGGATGTCCAGTTCCCGGATGTCCGCTTCGGCCTGCTTCCGGTCCGTGATGGCATGGGCAATCGTACCTACTCCATGAAGGTCTGCAGCAGCAGGAGCGATTCGTCGTGGGTCTCCCGCACGAAAGGCCCGGACTCCCACGCTATTCCGACGGTCGCGATCGGACGACGCACGTCGCACCATGTACTGCAGGCTCGCCCAATGCAGATTCTCATGTCTGTTCAAAATTGAACACCTTCGGTTATCTAGCGTCATGGAGTCCGCGTGGTTTCGGTTGACAGCTGCGACAGATAGCTGGTGCGGACGCCTCTAGTCGTGGAGGACGATATTCAGGAGGGAGCTATGAACTTGCAAGCCGCCGTTGTATTCAATGAAGCCCAGCTTCCGAAACTTGTTCATGAAGAAACTAACCCTGGACCGCGTCGTCCCGATCATTTCGGCCAGGGTTTCCTGACTGATCCTGGGCACGACGGGCTCATGTTGCCCGTCTCTGCCGAAGCGGGTCAGCAACAAGAGAATCCGCGCCAGCCGTTTCTCGCTGGAATTGAAAAGCTGATCAACCAGGTCCTCTTCGATCCGAACATTCCGGGCCAGCAGGTACGACATGAAGAGCTCTGACAATGCGGGTTCATTATGGAGCATCCGGACCATTGTTTCTTTTTGCAGTCGAAGGATGGAGCACTCGGTCATCGCTGTCGCCGTGGCCATGCGAAGCGGCTGTCCCGCGAGGCTTCCTTCACCAAAGAAATCTCCGCTCCCCAAGATTGCGACGACCGCTTCCTTCCCCCGCGGGGAGAGGACCGTCAGCTTCACCTTGCCCTTCTCGATGTAAAACACCGCGTCCGCGGGATTGCCCTGCGAGAAGACGATGGCTTTCTTTTGATACCCTTTGGTGGTTCCCCCCCGGGCTTTCGCAAGGTACGTCCGGAGATCGAGTGGGGCGTCCCTCTTCTGTGCCATGTGTCGGCCCCCCGATATGAGCGGGGATTTCGAGACACCCAATTTAACTCAGCGGCTCAGACAACGTCAAATAGGCGGGATTTCGGTGTGGCGACGGCCTGCGCCTCGCGGTCCGCCACGTCCGGCGCCTCAAGCGCCACTTCGAGGCGGGCGGGGCGCCGCGCTCGGCCAATCGCCGCCGCGGCCAGCCCTTGCAGCGTCGAGGTAGGGCCGTGCTCGTCAGAATTGGAGGGATCGGGACGCGTCGTGTAGTAGGCCGTAAGCCGCGTAATGTTCGCCAGCATGCCTGGCTCGGCAAGCATTCCGGCGCGGGGATCCACACCCTCAGGTCTACCGAGTCGGGTCAGACGAGCTCGGCGTCGAGGTCGCCGATGCTCGCCGCCACGATGTCCACGAGCTGATCGACTTCCTCGCGCGTGATGCAGAGCGGCGGTGCCAGCCTCACGACCTGGCCGCGCGCGTAGACGATCGCGCCCCGGTCCCACGCCTTGCGGTCGAGCCTGGCGACTTTCTCCTTGTCGAGCGGCCGGCCCGACCCGTCCGGTTCCACGAGCTCGGCACACACCAGAAGCCCGCGCCCGCGCACCTCGCCGACGATCCGCTTCTTGCCGAGCGCGTGCTGAAGCCCCTCGCGGAGCCGCGCGCCCATCGCCTCGGCGTTCGCGATGAGGTTGTCCTTCTCCATGATCTGGATGTTGGCGAGCGCCGCCGCGCACGCGACCGGGTGCGCCGCGTAGGTGCCGGGGTGCACGTTCTCCTCCTTGGCGTCGTCGGGGAACGCGTCGGCCAGCCGCCGCCGGGCGATGGCGGCCGAGAGCGGGATGTACCCGGACGTGATGCCCTTGGCGACCGTCATGAGGTCGGGGACGACGTGGTCGTGCTCGCAGGCGAACCAGCGCCCGGTCCGGCCGAACCCGGTGATGACCTCGTCGGCGATCATCAGCACCTCGAGCTCGTCGCAGATGGCGCGCACGGCCCGGAGCCAGCCGATCGGCGGCATGATGAAGCCACCCGAGGAGATCACCGGCTCCATGATCACCGCGGACACCGTCTCCGGCCCTTCCTTGACGATCGCTTCGCGCAGCTCGCGCGCGCGGCGCTGCACGAGCGCCTCGTCGGTGCCGGTGCCGCGATCGCGGAACGGGTACGGCGGCGCGACCTTCGTGAAACCCGGAACGTGCAGGTCGGTGTACGCCGCCGTCAGGTGTGGCAGCCCACAGACGGCGAACGTGCCCGTCGTTCCACCGTGGTAGCCCCCCTGGAGCGAGATGACCTTGTGCTTGCCGGGCTTGCCGGACGCGAGCCAGTAGTGGCGGGCCATCTGCATCGCGCGCTCGTTGGCCTCGGCCCCGCTGACGGCGAAGAACGAATAGTCGAGATCGCCCGGCGTGAGTGAGGCGATCTTGGCCGCCAGCTCCGCGGCCGGCCGGTTGGAGAACTGGCGAGTCGTCGGATAGTAGGCCAGACGCACGGTCTGCTCGGCGATCGCCTCGGCGATCTCGCGACGTCCATGGCCGACGTTGACGACGGCGAGGCCGGCGAAGCCGTCGATGAGTTTCTTGCCGCGCTCGGTCCAGACGTGCACTCCCTCGGCCCGCTCGATCACGAGCTCTTCATCGGCAAGCCAGGGATGATCCTGAGTCTTGTGGGTCCAGAGGTGCCGGATCGCGTCGCCGCTCGTCGCCATGGATGGCCTCCCCTTTGTGGCCCGATGCTATCATCTCGCGCATGTTCATCGTCGGCATCGATGTCGGGGGCACGTTCACCGATCTGACCGCAGCCGACGAGACCACCGGTAAGGTCGTCGTCACCAAGGTCCCGTCCACGCCGCGCAACGAGAGCGCGGCCGTTCTCTCAGGGCTCCAGGCGCTGGGTATCGCGGGCCGCGACGTGCGGCGGCTCGTCCACGGCACGACCGTCGGCACCAATGCCGTGCTCGAGCGGCGCGGTGCGCGCGTGGCGATCCTGACGACCGCCGGTTTCCGTGACCTGATCGAGATCGGGCGCACCAAGCGCAATATTCCGGCGCTCTTCGTGCCGACGTTCGTGCGCCCCAAGCCGGTCGTCGAGCGCAAGCATCGCTTCGAGGTCCTCGAGCGTCTGGCGGCCGACGGCACGGTTCTGGCTCCGCTCGAGCCGGCGAGCGTCGAGCGCGCGCTCGACGCCGCGGTGGCCGCCGGGGCCGAGGCGCTCGCCGTGTGTCTGCTTCACGCGTACCTCAACCCTGCGCACGAGCGAGCTGTCGCCGATGCCGCGAAAGGTCGCTACCCGAAGCTGCCCGTGTCCTGCTCGGCGGATGTGGTCGCCGAATATCGCGAGTTCGAGCGTTTCTCGACGACGGTGCTCAACGCATATTTGCAGCCGATCATGGACAGCTATCTCGCCGGGCTCGAGGAGCGCCTGCGGGCAACCGGGTACGCGCACGGTGTGCTCACCGTCGCCTCGAGCGGCGGAATGATGACGACGGAGACCGCGCGACGCCTGCCGATCAAGACGATCTTCTCGGGGCCCGCCGGCGGCGTGAGCCAGGCGTGCTTCGTCGGCGAGGTCGCCGGCGTGCGCGACTTCATCACGTACGACATGGGCGGTACGTCGACCGACGTCTGCCTGGTGCGCGATCTGGCGCCACTGACGACGTCCGACGGCATGCTCGGCGCGTTTCCCGTGAAGGTTCCGCAGCTCGACATGCACAGCGTCGGGGCTGGCGGCGGCTCTATCGCGTGGCTCGATGTCGACGGAAGCCTTCAGGTCGGCCCACGCAGCGCGGGTGCCACGCCGGGCCCTGTCGCGTACGGCCTCGGCGGCACGGAGCCGACGGTGACCGACGCCAACGTCGTGCTCGGCCGCATCGGACCGACGAAGCGCCTCGGCGGCAGCATCGCCATCGACACGGCCGGCGCCCGGCGCGCTCTCACCGAGCTCGGCACACGCCTCGGTCGTTCGATGAGCGTCGAGGCACTCGCCGAGGGCGTCATCACGATCGCGGTCGCGCGGATGACCTCGGCGATCCGCGAGATCTCGATCCAGCGCGGACACGACCCTCGCGACTTCACCTTGATCGCCTTCGGCGGCGCCGGGCCCATGCACGCGCTCGCTCTCGCCCAGGAAATCGGGATCCCGCGCGTGCTCGTGCCCCGCCATCCCGGGAACTTCTCGGCGCTCGGCCTTCTCGCCTCGCAGATCAAGCACGACGACGTCAGGACACGCGTCGGCCCGCTGCGCGAGCGTCTCGATGTGGCGCTCGAGCTGTTCGGCGCGATGGAGAACGCGGCCCGCCATCAGCTGGGGCTCGAAGGCTTTACGGCCCAGGAGCAACGGCTGGTCCGCTCGCTGGATTTGCGCTACCAGGGCCAGGCGTTCGAGTTGAACGTGGCGCTCGGCGAGCCGAGCGCGAACGGGCTGGCGCTCGACACCATCGAGGCCGAGTTCCACCGCCACCATCTCGCGGCTTACGGCCATTCGAGCCCGGGGGCGCAGATCGAGCTCGTCAACACGCGGCTGACCGCCTACGGTGTCGTCCCCAGGCCCGCTGGAGAGCGCTACCGCAGGACGAGCCAGTCGCTCGACGCGGCGCTGGTCGAGCGGCGAGCGGTGTGGTTCGCCGGCGCGCCGCACGACTGTCCGGTATGGGAGCGCGAGCGCCTCCCCGAGCGGGCCGCCCTCCGCGGTCCTGCCATCGTCGAGGAGTTCGGCGCGACAACGATCGTGCCGCCGGGCTGGCGCGGTGAGGTCGACGAGCACGGCAACCTGCGCTTCACGCGGGAGACGCCGGCATGATCGATCCGATCACGCTCGAGGTGCTGCGCGAGGCCTTCGTGTCGATCGTGCGGGAGATGCGCGTGACTCTCGTGCGCACCGCGTACTCGTCGATTCTCTACGAAGGCGAAGACTTCTCGTGCGTCCTGATGGACGGACACGCCCAGATCGTCGCCATGTCCAAGGGCCAGGATCACCCGCTCCACATCGTGCCGATCAGCTGGTCGATGAAGGCCGTGCGCGAGAAGTTCGGCGACGATATCCATCCCGGTGACATCTTCCTGCACAACGAGCCCTACACCGGCGGCACGCACCTCAACGATGTCGCGATGATCTACCCGCTCTTTGCCGCCGACGGACAGCTCTTCGTCTTCCCGGTCGTGCGAGCCCACTGGGGCGATGTCGGCGGGATGAGTCCCGGCAGCCTCTCCGGCCGCGCGACCGAGATCTTCCAGGAAGGCGTCCGCATCCCGCCGATCAAGGTCGTGGACCGGGGCCGGCCGAACGACGCGGCGCTCGACCTGATCTTCAGCAACATGCGCGGCCCCCGCGAGCGCCGAGGCGACTACCAGGCGATGCTCGGCACGTGCCGGAAAGCCATCGAGCGAATCGAAGAGCTCGTCGCGCGCTACGGCGCCATGACGATCCGCGAGGTGGTCGCCGAGCTGATGGACCGCGCCGAGGGCCGCATGCGTCGGGCCATCCGCGGGCTCCGTGCCGGCGAGTATTTCTACGAGGCGCACCTGGAGGCGGGCACCGAGCGGCTCGAGCCGCTCACGGTGCGCGCGAAGGTCGTCGTCGAAGGCGACACGATCACCGTGGATCTCGCCGGCACCTCGCCGCAGACACTCGGGCCGACCAACGTCGGTCCCGCGATGGCGCCCACCGGCGCCTTCACGATCATCAAGTCGTTCCTCGATTCCGGCTCCGACGTGAACTCGGGTGCCTTTCGCCCGCTGACCGTGCTGACACCGCCGGGCACGATCGTGAACGCCGACCCGCCCGCGCCCTGCGGCGGCATGGTCGAGGTGAAGTACTGCGTCGAATCGGCCGTGATGGGCGCTCTGGCCCGGGCCCTCGACGGCAAGATCGCCGGCGACCTCAAGGGCGGCGGCAACCACTGCTATGTCGGCGGCCCGCACCCGCGCACGGGCGAGACGTTCATCTTCTACGAGTACCCGGCCGGCGGTACCGGCGGCTTCGACAGCGGCGACGGCAGCAACACCGTCCGCGCGTGGACCGAGAGCGACATGACGACGCTCCAGCCGATCGAGGCGATCGAGCAGCTCTATCCGGTGCGCATCGAGCGCACCGCGCTGCGCGAGGACTCGGGCGGCCCGGGGCGCTGGCGCGGTGGGCTCGGTCTCACACGTGAGGTGCTCATCCAGACGTCCGGCGCTCAGTTGTCCGTGTTGGCCGAGAAATCCGTGCTGCCGCCCTTCGGCGTCTGCGGTGGCGGGCCCGGCGCGACCAATCGCTTCTGGGTGCGGCGAGACGGCCGACGCGTCGAGGCGTCGCCGCTGCCCGGTAAGGTGAGCGCGTTCCCTCTCGAGCCCGGCGACGTACTACTCATGGAGTCGAGCGGCGGCGGGGGCTTCGGCGATCCGCTCGAGCGTGACCCCGCGCGTGTCGCAGCCGACGTGGGCGAAGGTTATGTCACGGCGGCGGCCGCGGAGGCGATCTACGGCGTCGTGCTGCGCGTGGGCGCGCCCGACGCCGCCGCGACCGAGGCGCGGCGCTCGAAGCTGCACGCCGCCCGGCTGCGGGTGCGCGTGGTCGCGGCGCCAGGACTCGACAGCGGTCGCGGACGCGAGGTTCGGCTGAGCGCTGACGTCGCGCGGCGAATGAGCGTGGAGCCGGGCTCGGTCGTCGAGCTCGTGAACCCACGCGGGGCGCCGCTACGGGCTTGGGTCGCGAGCCTTACCGCCCGGCACGCGGGCGTCGATGCTCCGGTGGCCGAGCTCGCGCCGATCGCGCTGCGCATGCTCGCCGTCGCGGACGACGACGAGGTGGTAGTGCGCGCCGTTCACACGGGCGTGCTCACAGCGCCCGACTCCAGGAGGATCTGATGGTCAAGCACGTATTGATCGCCGTGACGTTGCTGACGCTGGGAAGCGTCAGCTTACTCGAGGTGCAGCAGCCGCCGGCTCTTGCGCAGCAGACACCAACCATCAAACGGACACCCCTACAGAAGTTTGACGTGCCCGGGACCAATTACGAAACGGTCATCGGCATCGCCGAGATCACCCCGAACGTGAACGTCGTTCGTCACACCCACCCCGGCCCCGAGTCGGGCTACGTGCTGGAGGGCGACTTCACGCTTCTGGTCGAGGGCCAGCCCCCACTGCCACTCAAAGCGGGGGATTCCTACAAGGTACCGTCCGGCGCGATCCATGACGCACGTTCGGGCGAGAAGGGAGCGAAAGTGATCGCCACCTACGTCGTCGAGAAGGGAAAGCCGCTCGCGTCGCCGGCGAATTAAGGTCCGGAGCGGCGCGCCCGAGCCGCCCAGCGATGGCCACGGGCTCGCTCCCGGCGTCCCTGCCATTCAGGACAACCGTGCCTTCAATGAGCATTACTTCCTCCGGCGATGGGTCTTCCGTTCCTCGCGCTAATCTTTCGGAAAAGGTCGGCGTCTCCGACGATCACCTCATTCGGCTCCTTCGCGAGACGTCGGCCTGCCGCCGGGACCTACTATACGCGGCTCCGCATCGCCGTCGCGTGCTGCCTTCTCCGCGAAACGGAAAAGACGGATGACGTCGCCCATCGCGGTAGGCTACAGCGCTACGGCGAATCTCTCGCGGACGTTTGAGGAGGTGATGGGCATCCGGCCCGGCGAGCGGAGGCGCGGTTGACGCTATGTGCTACATGTAGCACAATCACATCGTGCGCACCGCCGGAGTCCGCGAAGCCCGTCAGAACCTCTCGGCCCTTCTCGACGAGGTTCGCAAGGGACGCGAGGTCGTGATCACAGAGCGCGGGCGTCCGGTCGCGAAGCTGGTGCCGCCGGATCCACCGCGCGGCAAGGTTGTGCCGAGCCTCGCGGCGTTCCGGCGCACAATGCCGGTCCTCAAACCGCCACTGTCCGCTACTGTCGCCAAGGATCGCGCGGATCGTCTCTAACAGGCGCGCGGGCGCTCGGCTACGTGAGCGGCGTGCCGTCTACCGTGCGGGACTGCCCGGGCCGCTCTACTGCGACACCAGCGCCCTGCTCAAGCTCTACCTGCCCGAGCCAGGCAGCGACGAATTCAACGAAATGGTTGAGGGCCGGGACGATGTCCTCGTATCAGACCTCGCCGTCACCGAGATCGTCTCTGCGGTCGCCCGTCGTCTTCACCAGGGGTCGCTCACGCGGGAGAGTGCCCGGCGACTCCAGCACGCCATTCTCGGGCGCCTCGATGAAGGCGTATATCACCGCGTCGAATTGACCCGCGAGGTACATCGCCGCGCGGAGCATTTCCTTCTGATGCGACGGGAGGCTTCACTCCGCGCCGCCGACGCCCTCCACCTGGCTCTCGCGACATCGGCCCGGGCGGCGTCGTTGGCGACGTTCGACGCCCGGCTGGCCGCCGCGGCCCGCGCCGTTGGGCTTGCTGTCTACCCCGCCTGAAGCTGCCGCGTTCGCGGCCGTTTCCGCCGGGCAACTGCTTGACTCCCTGGCCCGGGTCGGCCTACGCTCTTGAGGCTATGGCGCTCACATTCCGGAAGGTTCATCCGGTCTTCGTAGCGGAATCCAGCCCGATCGAGCTTCGCGAGGCTCACGACGCAGAAACGCTGGCCAAGATTCGCGCCGGGATGGACGAATTCGCCGTGCTCATCTTCCGCGACCAGCCGTTCGCCGACGCTGAGCAGCTCGCATTCGCGCAGCGCCTGGATGGGCGCCTGCACGAGGGCACCGGCAGCCGCGTGATCGCGAAGAACCGCTTCGGGAACGAGGCGCTGTCGGACATCTCGAACCTCGATGCCGACGGCGAGATCATGAAGGCCGACGATCGGCGACGCCAGTACACCCTGGGCAATCGCCTCTGGCACACTGACGCGTCGTTCAAGGATCCCGCAGGCCGGTACTCGATGCTGCACGCGCGCGTGGTGCCCCCGGTCGCGGCCGATACCGAGTTCGCCGACATGCGCGCCGCCTACGACACGCTGCCGGTCGAGACGAAGGCGCTGATCGAGGGGCTCCGGGCCCACCATTCGATCGCCCACTCGCGTCAGATCCTCGGGTTCGAGTTCTCACAGAGCGAGCAGGACCAGCTGAAGGGCGCCGTGCATCCGCTCGTCCGTACGATCCCGCGCTCGCTGCGCCGCTCGCTCTATCTCGCGTCGCACCAGACGCGGATCATCGACTGGCCGCTGCCGGAGGGGCGTCTTCTGCTGCGGGACCTGACGGAGCACGCGACCCAGCGGGAGTTCGTCTACCGTCACGAATGGCGCGTCGGCGACCTGGTGATCTGGGACAATCGCGCGACGATGCACCGCGCCCGGCCGTTCGACGACGGGAAGTATCGACGCGAGCTGCGCCGCGTGACGACCCTCGACATCGAGCAGCCCGCGCTGGCCGCGGTCGGCTCCTAGCTCGCGAGCTCCCGCCCTGGAAGCCGACGGCCGCTCGCCGCTCGACGCCGCACGGAAGCTCGTCCCCCAGATCCGCTCCGCCGCGGACGAGATCCACGCCAACCGCGAGCTGCCACGCCCGCTCTTCGAGGCGATGGCCGACGCCGGGCTGTTCCACATGGCGATCCCACGCGCGATCGGCGGCGGCGAGATCGACCTGCCTACGTACGTCCAGGTGATCGAGGAGATCGGCAAGGCCGACGCGAGCACGGGCTGGTGCCTGAACCAGGGCGCGATCTTCGGCACCTACGCCGCGCGGATGCCACGCGAGGTCGCGCGCACGATCTGGGCCGACGTGCCGCGCGCCGTCGTGGCGAACACGCCGGCTGCCACCGCGAAGGCGATCGTCGTGCCCGGCGGCTATCGCGTCACCGGGCGTCAGGGCTTCAGCACCGGCTGCCGGCACGCCGCGTGGGTCGCCGCACACGCGCAGATCATCGAGAACGGCCAGGTACGCCTCGAGGGCGAGGCGCCGGAGGCGCGCTACATGTTCGTGCCGGTGGCCGAGGCCGAGCTGCTGGACACCTGGCACACGCGCGGCATGCGGGGCACCGGCACGCATCACTTCGCGGTGAACGACGTCTTCGTGCCGACAGATCGCACGGTGCTCTCGCAGACGGCGCCGCTCCTCGAGGACGCGCCGCTCTACCGAATCCCGCGCACGCTCCTGTTCGCCTCGGGCGACGCCGCGGTCGCCTTCGGAATGTCGCGCACGTGCCTGGAGACATTCGCCGAGCTGGCCGGCGCCAAGACGCCGCGCGCCATGCCCACCCTGCTCCGCGAGCAGCCTATGGTCCAGATGACGGTGGGCCAGGCGGAGGCGGCGCTACGATCCGGGCGAGCGTTTCTCTACGAGGCGGTGCGCGAGGCGTGGGCAGCGAGCGTGAACAACGCGCTCACGCTCGAGCATCGCGCGAATCTGCGGCTAGCCACGACCCACGGGATTCGGCTGGCGGCCCAGATCATCGACAGCATCTACAACGCCTCGGGTGCGACTGCCGCATACGAAGACCACCTGATCCAGCGGCATTTCCAGGACATCCACGTGATCACGCAGCACCTGCAGGGACGCCTCGCTCACTATGAGCTGATCGGCCGGTACTGGCTCGGCCTCAAGATCGACGAGGCAAGGCTCTAGCTTTTTTCGATCACCGAGCGCCCGGTGGCGCGAAGGAGGCGCCGATCGGCCTCCGCACTCGCCGCTCGCGGAACACGAAGCACGATGTCCTGCGTGAAAGTCCGGATCGGCTTGCCCTCGGGCCGGCGCGTCCCGTCCGGATCGCCGCCGCGCGCGACCGCGCGGATGCCGTCGCGCACGATGCGCCGGAGCATGATCACGCCGCGGTCCGTCGAGGCCAGATGCTCGAGCGCGTGGACCGCGATCGTCCGCTGACTGGACTGCGCGTCGAAGTCGGCCGGAAAGCGCTGCCGCTCGGCGTAGGGACGGTCGCCGGACTGGCCGAAGCCCGCCTGCGCCACCTGCTCGGCGGTGAGGCCCCAGGCCGGATCCACCTGTGCGAGCTCGAAGTTGGT
>WNGJ01000394.1_pt1 | contig 44876 bp, 39 predicted proteins | sample 5400611 | NCBI WGS metagenome assembly WNGJ01 (sample SAMN13153375, study PRJNA577476) | soil metagenome | isolation source: 40 cm soil or saprolite under Garry oak tree replicate 1 | place: USA:California | collected 2016-06-15
CATGATGCAGCGGGTGATGATCGTCGATGCGATTTGCGCCGAGCCGGCGGTCCTGATCGCCGACAACATCACCCAGCCGCTGGACGTCACCATCGCGGCGCAGATCGTGGCGCTGCTGCATGATTTGTGCATCCGTCACAAGACGGCGACGATCTATCTGTCATCCTCGCTGCCTACCCTCGGACAGTTCGGCGCCCAGACGGCTATTTTGCACCAGGGGCGGTTTGTCGAACAGCAGGCGTTCGCCGAGCTGATGGCGTCCCCGAAGGCGGACTATACAAACAAGGCGATCGCCAGCGTGCCGCGCATGTGGTCGACGGCGGAAGGACCGCTCGCCAGGCGTCAGGCGCAGGGCGAGGTCCCGCTGATGAAGGTGCAGAACGTTTACCGGACGTACCGCGTCCGCAAGCGCGGCACCTTCAACACCTACAGCAACATCCAGGCGGTGCGCGGCGTGACGTTGGACATCATGCCGCGGGAGAACTTCGGCATCGTCGGCGAATCCGGCTGCGGCAAGTCGACATTGACCCGTCTGCTGGCCTGGCTGGAGGTCCCCGATGACGGCTCCATCGTGCTCAACGGAACGTCGCTCGGCGAGCTGTCGTCGGGCGAACTGATCCGGAAGCGCAATGAATTCCAGCTTCTGCTGCAAGATCCTTACAATGCGCTGCCGCCGCGAACCACGGTCGGCCGCATGATCGAAGAGAGCCTGCTTATCCGGAGCAACGTCCCGCGGGCGGATTTGCGTCGCCGCGTGATCGCGGCCATGGCTGAAGTGGGTCTCGCGGCCGACCTCTACGACCAGTTGCCCAACGCGCTCTCCACTGGAGAGCGCCAGCGGATCTCGATTGCGCGGGCCCTCATCCTCGACCCGAAGCTTCTGATTCTCGACGAGACGTTGTCCGCGCTCGACCAGCGCGAACAGGGTAGGCTGATCGATCTGTTTTCGAAGCTGCAGGAAACGAACGACCTGACCTACGTCTTCATTTCACATGATCTTGCGATGGTGCGGAAGGTCTGTACGCGGATCGCGGTGATGTATCTGGGCGAGATGGTCGAGATCGCCGATAACCGCGAATTGTTCTTCGACCCGCAGCATCCCTATACCAAGGCGCTGTTGTCCGCGGCTCCGACGCTTGAGGACAAGTTGTTCGATCCGTCGGATTTCCTGTTGGAGGGAGAGCCGCCAAGTCCGATCGACATTCCGGCAGGCTGCAGCTTCGCCTCGCGTTGCCCGAAGGTGTTCGGCCGCTGCCGCGTCGAAACCCCAAAACTGGTCGAGCATTCGCCCGGACGACTAGCGGCCTGCCATCTTCTCGATACCGGCGAGGCCAAGGCCGCCGCGTAGGCGAAAGGGACTTCTGTTTGATACCGAAGCTCGCCTTCAGGCGCGCGGCTGAAACGGCCAGTCCATCGTCACCGATCGCAATTGTTCGAGGACGTTCGTCACCTGCAATACGCCGTGGTCATCGAACCGGTGACCTATGACCTGAACGCCGATCGGCAGGTGCCGGCTGTCAAACGCCATGCAGATCGTCGAGGCGGGCTGGCAGGTCTGATTGAACATCGCGGTGAACAGCGTATGCTCGAGGGGCTTTTGGCGGGAGACGCCGGGCTCCTCCGCGGGAAAGTTGACCACCGGCAGCGTGGGCGCGATGACGTAGTCCCAGCCCTTGAAGGCGGCCAGCAATACTGTCTTCATCTTGCCGATTTGGCCAAGCGCCCGATAGAGATCGGCGCCGGAATGCCGCGCTCCGCCAAGGCACCATTCCCGCACATAGGGATTGATGTTGCGCGCGCCGTCCGTGTGTGGTGGCAGCGAAGTGTATTCGAGATAGCCGCGCACCTGGAGGAACAGGTCGATGGGAGCATAGGCGTCATAGTCGAGCGGCGATACGAAGGGCGCGACGATCGCGCCGGCGCCGGCGAGCAATTGCCCGGCAGCTTCGACGGCATGGCGTACCGCGGCTTCAGGCTTGGCGCCAAAGCCCATGTCGGTCAGGATGCCGATCTTCAGTCCCTTGACATCCCGATCGAGCCCTTCGTGATATCGCAGGCCATCAGCAGGAAGGCTCCAGGTGTCACGTTCGTCCTGCCGCGCCAACACCGTCAGCAGCCGCGCAATGTCGTCGACGCTGCGTCCCATGGGCCCGGCCATGCGCATGGTATCGGCCGGCAGGTGTGGGACCCTCCCGTGGGTCGGCTTCAATCCGGCCAATCCGCAATGAGCGGCCGGCAGGCGAACCGAGCCGGCGATATCCGTTCCGACCGAAACAAATCCGGCGCCCGCGGCGACAGAGGCGCCGGCCCCCGCCGATGATCCACCGGTATTCCAGGCCAGCCCCCATGGATTGCGGGTGATGCCGTGCAGAGAGCTGATGCCGGACGCCATCAGGCCGCAATCCGGCATCGTGGTCTTGGCAAAGATCACGGCGCCGGCTTCGCGAAGGGCGATGGCGGGCGGTGAGTCATAGTTCGACGGAGGTTGCGAGCGGTTTGCCCCGATGCCATGGAAATAGGGCCAGCCCGCCATGGCGACGCTGTCCTTGATCGTCATGGGAACGCCGTCAAGCGGCCCAAGTGTCGCCTTGGCCTTCCAGCGGGCTTCCGACTGCCGCGCGCTTTCCATGGCGTCGTCGGGGCGAAGCGAGAAGAGCGCGTTGATCGCGCCGTTCACGGCCCTGGCATGATCGATCACCGCGAGAAGAACCTCCACAGGCGAGAGCTCTCGCGCGGCGTAAGCGTTCGCCAGCTCCGCAAGGCTCATTCCGATCACTTCTTTCGTAGACATCCATCCTCCGCTGCCTTCCGGTTGCCAGAGCCATTTCCGTTCCGATGGAATCGGAGCGGAAATGGCTCTGCCTCTTGTTCTGACGCGTTTTCTTCACGCGAACCGGTACCCACTTCGCTCGAAACCGCTCTCACCCGGTCATTGCCCCCGGATAGCGAATATCGTCCGCGCAGGGGTAGGGCGCTGGTTTCATCGGCACGATTTGGTGGAGCGCGAGGCATCCCTTTTGCATCTGTCTCGATCAAAAGTATCGATCTCGATCAAAAGTATCGATCTCGATCAAAAGTATCGATCAAACTTGCGATCAGCGGCCGCGGGCGATGAGCGCCGGCATGGCCGAAACCCATGCTGCGAGAGATCAGAAGTCGCCATGAGCCTGTCTGGAGCGGAAGTGACCACAATCCGGGAGCGCATCGGGACGCTCCCGGGATGGGGGTCGGGAGATGTCGCGATCGAACCCGCCATCGCCATTCTGGCGTCGCCAAGTTGGCGCGGCGTCGATGGCTTTCCCTGGCGCGCCGTCAACACGTCGAACGGCGACAGCATTTTCATCAAGATGATGGACCCTGACGCAGAACTCTATGTCGACATGCCCTGTGCGTTCGAGGCGGCGCAGCGCGCATCCGATCTCGGTATTGGTCCGAAGGTAATCCTGGCCGACATGCAAGCGGGCCTCCTTGTCATGGAGGACCTCAACCAGGGCTGGCGCGTCGGCACGCTCGAGCGGATGCTCGAGCCGAAGATCGTCGATGCCGTGATCGCGGCTCGCTGCCTGTTCCAGACAGGTAAGTCTCTACCCAAGCGCAAGGGCGTGTTCGACGAGATCGAGCATTTTTACGCCGCCGTGACCTCGGCCAAGGCTCAGCTTCCGACCGATGCCGAATGGCTGGTCAAAGAGCTGCGATTCGCGGCCGATGCGTTCCGGCCGCTCGACATCACGGCGGTGCCGATCCATGGCGACGGCAATGTTTCGAACATCCTGATCAGCGATGTGGGCGAGGTTCGCCTGATCGATTGGGATCGTGCGACCACGGCCGATCCGCTGGAGGATATTGGAAGCTTTCTCGTTGAAGCGTTCGCGCAGGAGCCCGAGGCGCGCGAGGCATTTACCCGCAGCATAGGAAGCTTTGACGAGGCGGCATTCAACCGGGCCCGCATCTACGGCGTCGCGGACGACCTGCGATGGGGACTGATCGGAGCGCTTCTCGCCGCCAAGTCGGCGCGGAATACGCTCGAGTTCTACAAGTTTGCCAGTTGGCGGTTCCTGCGTTGCCGCATGGCCGTCCGCGAGCCGCGCTTTGGCGAGACGCTCCGGAGGATTGCATGACGGTCCGCAGAAAGCTCGGCGAGGCGACCACCGTCCACGAACATAATGTCGAGAACGCCATTTCGCGCGTGCCGCAGTGGCGCAGCGGGGAGGCCGCCTACACACCGCTGGTCGGCGGCCTGATGAATCAGAACTGGCTGGTCGAGATTGCCGGCGACCGGCGCCGGTACTTCGTGAAGGTGCCCGGCGAGGGCTCGGAGATGTTTATCGACCGCGCGGCCGCGAACGAGGCGGCCCGCAACGCCCACGCCATGGGCATTGCGCCGGAGGTGATTTTCTTCGATGCGCAGGACGGCCTCGAGATCAGTGAATTCCTCGAAGGGTATCGGGCCTGCACCAATGCGGATTTCGGCGACACCGCCATCCAATCCGACGTCCTCAGCCTCTATCGTCGTCTGCATGCCGGGCCGAAGCTCGGCCTGACCAAGACGATCTTCGACATGATCGAGGAACATGTCGAACAGGGGCGCGAATTGGGCGCGTATTTCCCGCACGATATGTCCTGGATCATGCATCGATACGGCCAGGCCAAGGCCGCCTTCATGGCGTCCGGCCTCGATCTTGTGCCCTGCTTCAATGATCCGATGCCGGGGAATTTCCTCATTGACGCCGAGCCTGGCACCTCCAAGCCGATGCGGTTGATCGACTACGAATTCGCCTCGAACAATGAGCGCAGCTATGAACTCGGCGTTCTCTTCGCCGAGATGTTCTTCGACGAGCAGTTGACCGAAGGCTTGACCGAGCAATATCTGGGCGCGGCGCGTTCGGAGATGGTCGCGCGAGTCATCGTCAATCGCGCGCTTGCGGATATCAAGTGGGCGTCATGGGCGGTTGTCAATCGCAAGCTCAAGGACTGGGATTTCGACTACCAGAAATACGGGGCGTGGAAATACATGCGGGCGCGCGATGTGATGTACGACCCCCGCTGGGAGAGCTGGTTGCGGATGGTGTGATATGGGCGGACGTTGGCAGCGACCCGCCAACCGTCATGGCCGGGCTTCGTCCCGGCCATCCACGTCTTTTGCGGCATTGGAAACTCAAGACGTGGATGCCCGCGACAAGCGCGGGCATGACGAATCATAAACTGATGCCATTGGTATGGATCGTTTCGCGCGGCTGATCGAACTATTTCCTGAGGATCGCAAGGGCCTGCCGGAGCAACGTCTCGTTGGCGGCCGCGACCACCCGGCCATCGGAATTGCGGGTCAGCGGCCGTCCTTCCCAATCGCGTATGACGCCTCCGGCGCCCTCGATCACCGGAACCAGCGCCATGAAATCGAACGACTTGAGGGAGGATTCGACGACGAGATCGCAATAGCCGGAGGTGAGAAGGCCGTATTGATAGCAATCGCCGCCAAAGCGCCTGAACATGGCTTTGCGGCTGAGTGTATCGTAGCGTGCCCAGTCCTCCGGCGAAAAGAAATCCGGCGAAGACGTATAGATCTGCGCATCTTCCAGATTGAGGGCGCGGCTCACCTTGGCCGGCGTGTCATTGAACGTCGTGCCGCTTGAACTGCCATACCAGCGTTCCGCAAGCGCCGGCATGTCGATCATTCCCGCGACGACGGCTCCCTTCCTCTCATCGGCGAGAGCAATCAAGGTGCCGAACAGCGGCATTCCGGAAATGAAGCTCTTCGTTCCATCGATCGGGTCGAGATACCAGGTATAGCGATCGCCTGGCGTCGCGCCCGTCTCCTCGCCGAGGATGCCGTGGTGCGGGAAGCGCATGGAGATCAATCGCCGCAGCTCCTGTTCGATGGCGCGGTCGGCGACGGTCACCGGCGACAAATCCTGTTTGCGCTCGAAGTCGATGTTGGACCGGAAGTGCGTCAGTGCGATCCGGCCGGCTGCGTCCGCGAGGTCACGGAAGAACGAGGCCAACTCGCTCTCGGACAACGTGTCTTGAATATCGTCCAATGATCGCTCCGGAAAGCAAGCGCGCGATCGCAAATGGCCGGCGCTACGAAAGGCGCGGGGGAACGGCTGTCATACGGTCTCATGAAGCGGTCGCCGCTTGTCGGCCTCCCAATAGGGAGAGCCAAAGCTGTCGCGGGAACGAGGCGCGACCCTCGGTGGGACGGGCCGCGAATCCTGCTTCGGAGGAGGCGCGGCGTTATGGACCTGACGAACATCACGCGGCGCGACCTTGAAATAGCGGCTGAAACATCGCGAGAAGTGCGAGACGTTCTTGAATCCCACTTCATAGGCGACCTCGTCCGATGGCCTTTAGGATCCGCAACCAGGATTTCATAAGCGCGTTGCAGGCGCTTGGTCTGGACGAACTGATTCACCGTGGTTTCATTGTCGTTGAACAGACTATAGAGATAGCTCAGCGAAATACGGCTGCTTGCCGCGATCTTCCTCGGTGAAAGAGACTGGTCGCTCAGGTGGCTTTCGATGAAATCGACGATCCTGCGGCGCAGATGATAGCGCGCGTTGCGAACGTCGGTGGCGGCCCCTCTGTCTTCCGAACCGATCGTCAGCGCCACGAAGCTGATGATCTCGGTTGCGAGCGCCTGGGGATTCGGCGGCGGGGAATCGATGAACAGCTCCGAGACGCTTCTGATCATTTCCACGAGCAGCCGTGTCATCTGTTCATTCGGCTTGAAGCGCCGGCTGACGTGATCTTCGACGGAGACCAGCCTTCCTCGCAGTTCCGTCGCGGGAATGCGCATCATGAGCAGCCGCGTATTCTTGTCAGAGGAAAGTTCATAGAAGGCAAGTTCGCTCAACAGAACGTATTCGCCGGGCCTTGCGATGCCGATACGCCCGTCCTGACTGAATGCCACGCATCCGCTCAGCGGACACACCAGGACATAGGACGCATCGTGGACGTTCTTCACGCGCTCCCAGTTGCGCGCAAAAGGACGATCGGGTCGAACACATTCGAGATCAAGGCGGCCGATCCGGACCTCTTGCCGCGACGTCTGGCCCTTGTCGAGTTCACCGTCGAGGCCGATGCGCTCATCGCGCGAAACAAGAGATGTCAGGCGTGCCATGGCTTTGACCTTTCTCAACGTTGGGCGACGATCGTTTCCGTCCCGGCTTCACGGAGGGCGGTCGCCAGAGCTCCTTCCGGTTGCCGATCGGTAACCAGGCGGTCGATATCGGTCCAATGCGCGAACACCGTCAGGGCGCGCTGTTCGAATTTGGTGTGATCGGCGACGATGATGGCTTCCGCCGCTCGCTTCACCATCGCGCCATAAATGGCTCCGGCCTCGTCGTCGGCATCGTTGATGCCGCGCGCGCCAACGCCCGTCGCTCCGACGATCGCGCGGTTGGCCTCGTAGCCATTGATGCTGGCAATCGTCTGCGTGCCGAACACATAGCCTTCGGTGGGATGATAGCGGCCGGGACAGCACAGCACGCGGATCGATGAATTCACGGCCAGCGCGGCGGCGATCGCGAAGTCATGCGTAATCACCGTGATGTCGTGGGCCCGCGATGCCAATCGCCGGGCGACATGGAAGGTCGTCGCGCCGGCGGCCAGCATCAGAACTTCATTCGGGAGGATAAGGTCGGCGATGGCATCCCCGATCGCCTCGCGTTCCGCGATCATGATCGCCTTGCGGTCGATGAGGGTGGGCTCAAGCGCGAAGGGGCGTGACGCTCCGCCATAGGTGCGATTGATGAGCTTCTGCTCCTGCAGCTCCATCAAGTCCCGCCGGATCGTTTCACCGGAGACGCCAAGCACCGCCGCGAGTTCCGAGGCACGCAGCGTCGGCGCGGCCGTCAATTGCGAAATGATGTGCTTGTGGCGTGCGAGTTTCGAGAGGCGATCGCCTTCCAGTCTTCGCGGCCTCTTGTCGGTCACCGAGGCGTCGGCCATCGTTCGCAACCGCTCGCTCATCATCCGGGTGGTCCCCGCGGCAGCGTCGGTCGCCACAGGATCAGGCGATGCGCGGCGCTGTCTTCCACAAAATCCTTTCTCAATTGATGTTGGATGTCCACACTATTTATGTGGCAGTTTCCTCAAATATTGGGCGTCGAGGTGCCCGCCTCGTACTCAGTCAGAGTTGAAGATTGTATAATACAATGATTTGTATGAGTTATTTTGGTGTTGCCTGCGGTGCATGACCGGCGTTCTGCTGTGTTGTGACTGGCAATGCTTTCCGATTGTGGAAATTTCCACATGGCTTCAAGATGTTGTTGGAACTCCCGCGGCATGATCGCTTGCGGACGCCGTCTGTGTGCGCCGGCGTCGGTCAAGGAGGGCGCGCGATGCAAAGGGAAAAAGAAATCCTGGCGCTGAATGCCTTCGACCAGGGCAATTTTTCCGCGATGGACACGACGCTGCGCGACGCCGTCCGGCGTCGCCTGCGCTCCTTCGGCTCGGCCTCGGTGTTGTTCTATCAGGAGCCGCTCCGGATGGAGCGCGCCGAAGGCGTCTGGATGTTCGACGCCGAAGGCCGGCGCTATCTTGATCTCTACAACAACGTCCCTTCGATCGGGCATTCGCATCCGCGCGTGGTCGAAGCCATTGGTCGGCAGGCGGGCCTGCTAAATACCCACACGCGTTATCTGAACGATGTCGTCGATACCTATGCAGAGCGTCTGCTGGCAACATTCCCGCTGGCGATCAATCATCTGGTCCTGACCTGCACCGGGAGCGAGGCGAACGATCTCGCGCTGCGGATCGCGAAGGCGGTGACCGGCAAGGCCGGCTTCATCGTCACGGAAACGGCCTATCACGGCAATACCGCCGCGGTGACCGATGTGTCTCCATCGTCTCGTCCGGGGAAGCCATTACCGCCTCACGTCCGTGCCGTTCCGGCGCCGGAAGCGTTTCGTGGCCCCGGCGGCGATGTCGGCGGACGTTTCGCCGATGGCGTGAGCGAAGCCATCGCGGACCTGGAGCAGAGCGGCATCGGCTTTGCCGGGCTGTTGGTCGACACGATCTTTTCAAGCGACGGGGTCTATGCCGATCCGCCGGGCTTTCTCGCGCCCGCCGTCAAACGCGTGCATGACCGCCGGGGTCTGTTCATTGCCGACGAAGTCCAACCGGGATTTGGGCGGACGGGCGCGGCGCTGTGGGGTTTCGCGCGGCATGATGTCGTGCCTGACATCGTGACCATGGGGAAACCGATGGGCAATGGCTTTCCGATGGGCGGCATTGCAACCCGCGCGACGCTGCTCGACCGGCTCGTCGCGGAGGTGAAGTACTTCAATACATTCGGTGGCAATCCGGTGGCCGCGGCAGCCGGGCTCGCCGTGCTCGATGTCATCGCGGACGAGGGATTGATCGAAAACGCAGGGATCATCGGCGGTCACATCATGGACGGGTTGCGCGAGATCGGCAATCGACACATCCAGATCGGTGACGTACGCGGCGCCGGATTGTTCATCGGCCTCGAGCTCGTTCGTGATCGCGATGCAAAGGAACCGGCGCCGGAGATCGCCAGTCTGCTCATCAACCGGCTTCGTCAGCGCGGCATTCTGGTCGGCGCGGCCGGTCCCTACGGCAATACGCTGAAAATTCGTCCGCCATTGTGCTTCACGAAAGACAATGCCGACACATTCATCACCGCATGTGACGAGGTTCTGCGCGAGATCTGCCCGGCCTGATAGACAAGAGGATTTTTTGAGGACGATCCCGCCCGGCGGGAACGGCGTCCACCAAGCTTGATGAGACTTGAACCCCATGGACTCGAGAAGTGTAAGAACCGCCGCGGATGCACGAGCGCTGGTGGAGGCGCGCGGCCTGTCCCACGTCAAGCTCGGCGTCGTCGATCTTGACGGCGTCATTCGCGGAAAGTACCTGGCCCGCGACAAATTCTTCAACGCGCTGGAGCAGGGGTTCAGATTCTGCGATGTGATCTTTGGCTGGGACTCCAACGACCAGCTCTACGACAAGTCCGCCTTTACCGGGTGGCACACGGCGTTTCCCGATGCGACCGCACGCATTGATCCGGCGACCTGCCGGGACGTGCCGACTGAAGGAAACATGCTTTTCTTTCTCGGCGAGTTCGATGGCCCAGCCGCGGAGCTTTGCCCGCGCCGGTTGCTTCGACGTATCGTGGATCGCGCCGCGGCCATGGGATTTGCCGCGTCGGTGGCGGCGGAGTTCGAATTCTTCATGTTCGATGAGACGCCCCACAGCGTGCGGGAAAAGAACTATCGCGATCTGAAGAATCTCACGCCCGGCTGGTTCGGCTACTCGATGCTGCGATCATCAGTCGCGTCGGATCTCTATCGTGAATTGCTCAAGCTTTGCGACGACATGGATATGCCGCTCGAGGGCCTTCATACCGAAACCGGGCCGGGAGTTCTGGAAGCGGCGATTCAATATACCGATGCGCTTGCGGCGTCCGACCGCGCCGTGATCTTCAAGACCTTCGCCAAGGTCTGGGCCGAACGCCAGGGCAGGATGATGACGTTCATGGCCAAATGGTCGAACGCGTATCCGGGCCAATCGGGCCATTTGCATCTTTCGCTGCGCAATGCCGATGGCAAGCCGGTCTTTCATGAAAGTGGCCGCCCGGGCAACATGTCGGACACCATGCGCTGGTTTGTCGGCGGACAGCAGGCCTTGCTGCCCGAATTGCTGGCGATGGTCGCCGCCACCGTGAACAGCTATTCGCGCCTGGTCCCGGGGTTCTGGGCGCCGACCGATGCGACCTGGGGCATCGAAAACCGCACCTGCGCGCTACGCGTCATTCCGGGCTCGCCGTCAAGCCAGCGCGTGGAATATCGGATCGCGGCCGCCGACATCAATCCCTATCTCGCGATCGCCGCAGCGCTCGGTTCGGGACTTTGGGGCATCGAACGAAAGATCGAACCTGATGCGCCGGTTGCCGGCAATGCCTACGAACTGGTGCATGCGCCAGAACGCGCGCTGCCGCGCACATTATCCGCGGCCGCGGACAGGCTCATTGCGTCACCTGTCGCCCGTGATTTGTTTGGCAATGTCTTCGTGGATCACTACGCAATGACGCGGCACTGGGAAGAGCGCGAATTCCGCAAGGCGATCACCGACTGGGAGCTTGCGCGCTATTTCGAGATCATCTGAAGCGGACATTCCCAGCCGTGCGCAGCGTGCGCCGGCCGGACTCGTTTCACCTTCGAGCACTGAGAGCAGAACATGGTAGTTGAGATCACCGGCGCCTGGAATTTTCCGACCCGCGTCATCACCGGCGCCGGACGCATCGCCGAGCTTCCCGAGGCCTGCCGGGCTTACGGCATCGCCAGGCCGTTGCTGGTGACCGATCGGGGTCTTGCAGAAACCGATCTCGTCGCGGGCATTTTCCGGCGGGTCCGCGATGCGGCAATCCCGATCAGCATGTTTTCCGACGTGAAGGCCAATCCGACTGAATCGAATCTTCGGGCCGGCGTCGAAGCCTTCAAGGCAGGCGGCCACGACGGCGTCGTTGCGGTCGGCGGTGGATCGGCGCTGGATGTGGGAAAGTGCGTGGCGTTCATGGCGGCGCAGTCGCGCCCGGTATGGGATTTCGAGGACATCGGCGACTGGTGGACGCGGGCCAACACCGATGGCATAGCGCCGATCATCGCCGTCCCGACCACGGCGGGTACGGGCTCCGAGGTCGGCCGCGCGGGGGTGATCACGCGCGAGGACACCCACGAAAAGAAGATCATCTTTCATCCCTTGATGATGCCAAGGATCGCCATCGAAGATCCTGAGCTTGCCACAGGCCTTCCGCCGTTCCTGACCATGGCCACCGGCATGGACGCCCTGGCCCATTGCTTCGAGGCCTATTGCGTGAGAGCCTTCCATCCGCTCGCTGACGGGGTCGCACTCGAGGGGATGAGGATCATCGATACGTATCTGCCGCGCGCGGTTGAAAATGGTCGCGATCTCGAAGCGCGGGCCTACATGTTCGCAGCCGCTTCGATGGGCGCGACCGCCTTTCAAAAAGGCTTGGGTGCGATCCATTCGGTGTCCCATCCCGTCGGGGCGCGCTTTGACACCCATCACGGCCTCACCAACGGGGTGATCTTTCCCTACGTTCTCCTCTGCAACAAAGCGGCGATCGCCGACAAGATTCCACATATCGCCCGGGCACTCGATTTGCCGGGCCGCGATTTCGACGCGGTTCTGTCCTGGATCCTTTCGTTCCGAGAGAAGCTCGGCGTGCCGCATACGCTGGCGGACCTTGGTGTCAAGGAAGCCGATGCCAAGACAATCGCGGCCGATGCCGTGAAGGACCCCACCGCGGGCGCCAATCCCCGACAATTGACCGAGGCCGAGTTCGAGCAGCTCACGCTTGCGGCCATTCGTGGCGACTTGGGAAATTAGGCGATGCTGCGGCTGCTCGTTGCGGAGGGAAATACGCCGGCGGGCCGTCGTCGTATCGCGGAGTCGGCAGGGGCAACGCCCGCGGAGAGTTACGCCGATGTGCTGCGTGCGATCGCTCCGGATGCGGTGGTCGATATTTGTACGCCGGCCGATGCGGACGGGGCTGCGCCGCGCGGTTTGGGCGCCTACGACGGCGTGGCGATCACCGGCTCTGCGCTGAATATCTACAAGCGCGAAATCGAATCTTTGCGGCAGATCGATTTCGTGCGGGAGATTTTTGCGCGCGGCATCCCGATGTTCGGCTCGTGCTGGGGCTTGCAACTTGCGGCCGTCGCCGCGGGAGGAGAGGTCGCCCTCAATCCCGCAGGGAGAGAGGTTGCGTTCGCGCGCAGAATTACGTTGACCGCTGCCGGTCGCGATCATCCCATGCACATCGACCGCGACGCGGTGTTCGATGCGCCAGCCATGCACAGCGACATCGTGACCAGCCTTCCCCAGGGCTCGATCGTCACCGCACGCAACGCGATGAGCGAGATCCAGGCCGCCGAGATACGTCTCGGTCAAGGTGTGTTCTGGGGCGTCCAGTATCACCCCGAATACGGTCTGCATGATGTTGCCGCCATGATCCGGTGCGTTAGGCAGATCCTGGTCGATGCAGGTTTCTTCGCCGACCTGACCGAGCTCGATCGTTATGCGGCCGATCTTTCGGCGCTCGACGCCAACAAGCAACGACGCGATATCGCCTGGCGGCTCGGTCTGGATCAGGACATCGTCAGCGATCGACTGCGTCAGACTGAATTGTCGAACTGGATCGCGCATCAGGCTCGACGATGAGCGAATTGCACGATCTCATCGCAACCTTTGCGGCGATTGGTGCCACCGAAGACGGCGGGGTCTGCCGGCTGGCGGCAACGCCGCTCGACAGAGCGGCGCGCGATCTTTTCCTGCGCGAGATCGGCAATCGCCAACTCGTTCCGAGGATCGATCCGATCGGAAACATGTTTGGCGTTGCGTTGCTGGAACCTGCATCGGATGAGGTCGTGATTGTGGGCTCGCATCTCGACTCGCAGCCGACCGGTGGCCGGTTCGACGGCGCGTACGGGGTGCTGGCGGGACTGTGCGCGGTTCAGGCGTTAGGGGATCGCGCTGTTGCGAACCCCGGTCGGGCGCGGCGCAACCTCGCCGTCGCGAATTGGACCAATGAGGAAGGCGCGCGTTTTCAACCAAGCCTGACGGGGAGCTCGGTGTTCGCGGGGAGTCTCGCGCTCGCCGCCGCTTATGCCTGCAAGGATGGTGAAGGGATCGCGCTCGGCGATGCGCTCGCCGCGATCGGATATCGCGGCGCGTCGGAATTGGAATTCCGTCCTGTCCGGTACGTCGAGCTCCATGTCGAGCAGGGCGACAGGCTGGAGCACGCGGCCGCGGACATCGCGGCCGTGTCAGGCGCCTGGATGACACGGAAGATGTCGGTCGTGTTCGAAGGCGAAGTTTCGCACACCGGCCCGACCCCAATGAGCGGCCGCCGCGACGCGCTGCGCGCCGCCGCACGCGCCATCGAGGCACTTTACGGCGAGGTCGAACGCGAGAATGCGGGGGCGCACGCCGCGGCAGCGCGAATCAGCGTTTTTCCGAACTCGCCCAATGTAGTCGCAGGGCGCGTGCGGGTGTGGTTTGAGGTCCGGCACGAGAACGAGGCGGTGGTGCTTGCCATCAGCAATCGCTTCCTCGACCGAATCGAAAGGGAAGCCGGCGCGCTCGGCGTCGCGATTTCCCTGGCCGCCGATGAGCACAGGGGGACAACCTTGCTCGATCCCGTCGGCGTCGATCTTGTTCGTCGTGTCGCCAGCGATCTCGGATTGAAAGCACTGACATTGCAGACCGTCGCCGGGCATGACGCGTTGGCGATCCAGAAACGCGTTCCCGCCTGCTTGATTTTCGTCCCAAGCCAGGGTGGCCTCAGTCACAATCCGCGGGAATTCACCGCGCCGGATGCGCTCGACAAGGGCTATGCGGTGCTGGTCGAAACCTTGTGGCGCATGGTGACAGCTGAAAGCTGATCCGTGCGGTAGGCGCCGGAAAAGATGTTCAGGGCGCATCCCATCGCGCTCTCGCGAGACAAGACTTGTCGCTGATCACACGCCAACGCAGCCGGTGAGTTTTTGGTGAGTTTGGCCTTACGCGCTTTTGCACGTTTTTGGCAAGCCATTGATGAGGAAAGTAGCCTCGTGCGTGGGGCGGCCGATACTCCCATCCGGTGCGATAGGCTACGGCCGCGGATCCGGTGCGACATGGTTGCGCTCCGGTTTGTTAGGGGCAGGCCTATCTACAAGAGGATGCCGGCATACGCGGCCAGCTTGCCACCTGCGCCCCGTCAACCCGCCGAGCGACTTTTGCGTTACGCTGCGCGTGCTCGTCATACCGGACGCGCTACACCGCGGCCAGCGCCACGTGACCTCAAGAGCACGAGTCAGCTGGGGGGCAGATTCGGCCGCGCCGATCGCGCGGCTAGACTTCCTTCGATAGCGGACTCGAACGGGCGCAGAACAGCTTCGGTGTGGGGATCACTTCCCTCGTTTCCGGTCGCGCTTCTTTCAGACTGTTTCACGCTACGCCTTGTGGGTCGGCCTTCCGATACGCTGGTCGCCACCGTCGGGTTCCTTCGACCTGGGATCGGTGCCGCAGTTCCCTCATTCTCATCTTCCGGCGACGTCAGTTGGCGCGCGTGGCGTCGCGTACGAGAAAAACCCGAAATTGCGAGCGGGTGGCGCCGCTCGATGCGTTTTGGCTTCCGACCAACCTGGCGGAGTGCTAGGCTTCATGCTGATCCATGGTCATCCAGCGCAGTGTCGTCGAGACCAAGGAGGAAGCAAATGTCCAGAGAGCAATCCTTGCGCAATGGCGCAGGCCTCATGGTGTTTGGGGCTCTGATATTCCTCGTCTACGCCGTCGTGTTCTTTTTTCGGGCCTTCGCGAGTAGTGGATTCGAGATCGGTGTCGAGACGTTGAACGGCGTTACGCCGCAGCAACTCGATGGGCTTAACCCGGCAATCATGGGCTACATCACGCACCTGCACGTGGCCATCGCAGGGTTCATCGCCGCCACGGCGATCGCCGCTGGCGGCTTGGCCTGGTACGGGGTTCGCGACGGTCTATGGTGGGCCTGGATAACGGGCGTGATCGTGCCCGTCGTGGGATTGGCCATGGCGTTGCCACTGCACTACATGGGGCACTTCAACTACGACTGGGTGAGCCACCTCGGACCGATTTACGTTGGGACGATCATTTACGTTGCGGGGGCCGTGGTGGCGCTACTGGGGCTCAGCCAAGCGGCGCCAGGTGCAGCACGGGCCGCGCGCTAGTGACGGGGCGCGCCGGAGCGTCGGCGCCTTGCATAAAGTGCTGACAGTTCTATTGGAGTGGCGCACCCGACACGATTCGAACTTGTGACCTTTGCCTCCGGAGAACAACGCTCTATCCAGCTGAGCTACGGGTGCGTGCCGCTTCCTTTAGCTGATTGGGGGGCGGCAGCGCGGAGGACGGGTCTTTCGAGGACCCCAAAAGGCTCCTTCGGCCAATGTCACAGGTCCGAAATCCGCCGAATGGCTGGTGAGGCGGGCGAAGGCCGAAGCGCTGCCTGCCAGTTGGCCCGCCATCACTGGCCCGGGCGGGGGCAAGCCGAAAAGCCGGGCTGGGTCAGGTCGGTGGGGCCAGCAAATGCCAATCGGTGGCCTGCTGATAGGCATGACCGACCCGCAAAGCCATGGCTTCGTCATAGCCGCGACACACAATCTGGAAAGACAGCGGCAGTCCCGCCACAGTGGCACCATTTGGCAGCGCCAAGGCGCACATCTCCAGCAGATTGCCGAAGCGCGTGAAACGCGACGGCATCTTGTCCTGGTCGACGTCATCTAGCCTGATGGCGGCCGTCTCCGTCGTCGGCGTCAGCAGGGCATCGACGCCATCGAGCGCTTGATACATCGCCTGCTTGAGGTCGCGCTGCAGCTTGCGGGTGGCGAGATAATCCTGCGCGGACACGCGGGCGCCGCCGAGCACGCGCCGACGCACCGCGCCGTCGAGTTGAAGCGCCGGGTCCTCGGCCAGATGGCCGGTGTGGAAATAGGCTTCCGCCTGCACGATCGCTTGCGCGTTGAGGCAATCGGCGAACCGGAAGGGAAGCGCGATGTCGACGATGTCGGCTCCTAACCCTGCCAGGACGTCGAGAGAGCGATCATACGCCGCCAGCATGTCGGCCGCGACACCCTCGCGCTCGGCCGCCGGCATGCGCCCGAGACGAAGCCCACGCACGCCGCGCGTCAGCGTTGGCATCGGATCGTGTGGAGCGATGCCGTGCGTATTCGGATCGAGCGGATCGGATCCCTGCAACAGATTGTAGAGCAAGGCCGCGTCCACGACCGAACGCGCCATCGGTCCCGGCGTATCCAGTGTGGTACTGAGCGGGAGAATGCCATGGGTGCTGATGCGTCCGATCGTGACCTTCAGCCCGGTCAGCCCGCAATAGGATGCGGGCAGCCGCACCGACCCGCCCGTATCGGTGCCGATCGCCCATGGCGCCATGCGCGCTGCGACGGCGACGCCCGATCCACTGCTCGAGCCTCCCGGCGTCCTTGCCGTCGTCGCATCCCACGGGTTCCAGGGCGTGCCCATATGCTGGTTGGTGCCCCAGCCGCCGAACGCAAATTCGACGGTGTGGGTCTTGCCGAGTACGACCATGCCCGCAGAGATCATGCGGCGGGCGATGGTCGCTGTCACCACCGAGCGGCGATTGCGCCAGTTGGCAGAGCCGCCCGTGGTGACCTGCCCCTCAAGCTCGATCAGATCCTTAAGCGCGACCGGGACACCATGCAAAGGTCCGATCGCATGGTCCGCCCGAATGGCCTTGTGCGCGGCCTCCGCCGCGAGACGCGCGCTTGGGCCGTAGACGTCCACGAAAGCGTGCAGCTTGGGCTCCAAAGCCTCGATGCGCGCAAGCAGCGCATCGACGACATCGACGGGCGACAATCTCTTGGCCGCGATCTCCTGCGCGAGGACAGACGCCGGAAGCAGCGAGGGATCGGTGGCGATACGGCTGACTTCGTTCATTTCACTGCACGCTGATGAGGGTCAAATCGACGAACCATGACTGCGGCGAGACGAAGCCGTTGACCTTCGGACTCATCGCGCGGGGATTGAGATCGTGGACGATATAGAGCCAGGGCGGATTGTCCAGCCGCTCGTGCGCCTTGCGATAGGCTTCCGTAATCACTTTCGGATCGGTACCCTCGGCGATCGTCTTCAGGCGTCTTCGAAGCCGGCCTTCACGGTGCGCGTCATGCATTCAAGCGCGCCACGGCGCCATCGGCCCCGTGGTGCCTCTATCGGACCTCTTTGACGTGGAGGCCGGTTCAGCGGCCGACCCTGGCCTGAAGGTGCGCGGGATAGCGATCGCCCTGGACCGTCATCCCGGACAGAGCGTCCTCGATGTCCCGCAGATCGTCAGACGTCAGTTCGACGCTCACCGCTCCGATATTCTCCTCGAGGCGTTTCAGCTTCGTGGTTCCGGGGATCGGAACGATCCACGGCTTCTGCGCAAGCAGCCAGGCGAGCGCGGTCTGGGCAGGCGTTGCCTGCTTCTGGGCGGCGATTTTGCCGAGCAGATCAACCAAGGTCTGGTTCGCCTTTCGCGCCTCCGGCGTGAAACGTGGAACGATGTTGCGAAAGTCCGTGCTGTCGAATGTCGTGGTCTCGCTGATCGCGCCGGTGAGGAATCCCTTGCCGAGAGGACTGAACGGGACGAAGCCGATCCCAAGCTCGTCGAGCGTCGGCAGGATCTCCTTCTCGGGCTCTCTCCACCACAGCGAATACTCGCTCTGCAGTGCCGTGACCGGCTGCACCGCATGAGCACGACGGATCGTCTGCGCGCCCGCTTCCGACAAGCCGAAATGCCTGACCTTGCCCTGGCGGATCAGGTCCTTCGCCGCTCCGGCCACGTCCTCGATCGGCACCTCAGGGTGGACGCGGTGCTGATAGAACAGATCAACAAAGCCGGTCTTCAATCGCTTGAGCGAAGCCTCCGCGACCTCCTTGATATGCGCGGGCTTGCTGTTGAGGCCGGCCTCCACCTTGCCTCCCTCGAAGCCGAACTTGGTCGCGATCACGACCTTGTCGCGAACGGGCGCCAGGGCTTCGCCCAACAATTCCTCATTCGCGAACGGACCGTAGGCCTCGGCGGTGTCGAAGAAAGTCACGCCGCGTTCGACGGCGGTCCGGATCAGTGCGATCGCCTGCTGCTTGTCTGTTGCGGGACCATAGCCATAGCTTAATCCCATGCAGCCTAATCCGATCGCGGAAACGTCGAGGCCGCTCTTTCCTAGCTTGCGTGTCTTCATGTTCATTCTCCTGTGACTACGATCGCGACCGATATTGTTCGAATCCTTCGCGTTGCTGGCTCCTCCCGCGTCATTGGCCGCTTCGCTTGGCTGATCGGGCAGTTTCGCCGACTGCCGCCACCGGAAATCTAGGAGCGCGACCGCTGGCGACTAGGTGATAGGATCGGCATACGGTTATGAATTGGGCTCATGAATGGCGCGCCAAAACATCAATGATCTCGTCGCCTTCCTCGCGGTGGCGCGAGAGCGGAGTTTTACCAGGGCCGCGGCGAAGCTCGGCGTTTCACAGTCGGCGCTGAGCCACACCATCCGCGGGCTCGAAGAGCGGCTCGGGATGCGGCTGCTCACCCGCACGACGCGCAGCGTTGCGCCGACGGAAGCCGGAGAGCGTCTGGTCCGGACGGTGGGGCCCAGGTTCGAGGAGATCGATGCCGAACTTTCCGCACTGACCGAGCTGCGGGAGAAGCCCGCCGGCAATATCCGCATCACGACGGGCGAGCACGCGGCCCAAGCGGTGCTTTGGCCCGCCTTGGCGAGGCTCCTGCCGCATTACCCCGACATCAAGGTGGAGGTCATCATCGACTATGGTCTGACCAACATCGTCGCGGAACGTTACGACGCAGGCGTGCGTCTCGGCGAACAGGTGGCGAAGGACATGATCGCCGTGCGCATCGGGCCGGACTTCCGCATGGTGGTTGTCGGGGCGCCTTCGTACTTCGCAAGACGCCCGAAGCCGAAGAAGCCGCAGGATCTCACGGCTCACGACTGCATCAATATCCGTTTGCCGACCTACGGCGGAATCTATGCCTGGGAATTCGAGAAGCGCGGGCGCGAGTTGAAGGTGCGAGCCGACGGGCAATTGGTGTTCAACAACCTCGCCCTCAGGCTGAACGCGGCCTTGGCCGGGCTCGGCCTCGCCTATTTGCCCGAAGACCAGGTGCAGTCCTATGTCAGCGAAGGACGGCTCATTCGGGTGCTCGACGACTGGTGCGCGCCCTTTCCGGGCTATCATCTCTACTACCCGAGCCGGCGGCAACCCGCGCCGGCCTTTGCCGTGCTGGTCGATGCGCTGCGCTACCGGGGCAAGCAAAACAGCTGAGCGTCTTCGACCATGAGAAGGGTTGCCGGGCGACGCCCATGACGCGACTTTGGATCATGCCGTCACCACCGGTTTCTCAGAGGCTGTGGCCCGCCGCGGCCTTACGGCGGTATTTCCTGACGGAATCAACCGACAATGGCACGACGGCCGGGCGGGCGGACCCGACGGCCCCGATGATGTCGGCTTCATCCGCGAGCTCGTGCATCGCCTCGTCGCCGATGGCGTGGCGGACCAGCGCCGGATTTATCTCGCCGGCATCTCGAATGGCGGCATGATGAGCTTCACGCTCGTCTGCAAGGCCGGAGAGCTGTTCGCCGGCGTCGGCACCGTGATTGCCAACATGCCGGACGGCATCGGATCCTGCGCGCCGCGCCCCATGCCGGTGGTCATGATCAATGGCACCGACGATCCGATGGTCCCCTATGGCGGCGGCGGGGTTGGTCTTGGTGGCGGCCGCGGCGAGGTCTGGAGCGTCGATCGCACGGCGAGCTTTTTCGCCGCGCGAGACGGATGCGATCAGCCGTCCACCCAGGAATTGGCGAACCGGGATCGGGTCGATGGAACGGCGGTGACACGGGTCAACTGGTCGAATTGCCGTCCGGGAGCCTCGGTCACGCTCTACCGGGTCGAGGGCGGCGGCCATGCCTTGCCGGGCAGGCGCTCGCTCCTGCCGCGGATCCTCGGCCGCAGCAATCAAGACATCGTCAGCGCGGAGGTCATCATGGATGCATTTGTGCCGGATCCCGACCGATGAATGGGCGTTTCTTCGGAGCCTCAAACTCCCGTCAGGCGATACTGGCTGAGATCAGGATCATGGGTCATCGCCCAGTAGTCCACGAACCGCCAGGGCATCGCGGAAAACACGCGGCCGCTTTTGTTGCGGTAATAGGTCGTCATCCCGGGGTGGGTCCAGATCATCGCCTCATGCTCGATGTCGACCTTGCGGACATAATCGTCATGCACGTCCTGGCGAACGTCGATGGCGCTGACGCCGCGCTCGATCATATCGACGAGGCACGCGGAGATATAGCGGCTCTGGCATTCGGACTGGAAGATGACGCTGCCGCCATGCGCCGGGCCGGAATTCGGGCCGAGCATGCAGAAGAAATTCGGAAAATCCGGCACAGTCAAACCGAGATACGCCGTTGGGTTATCGTTGGCCCACGTCTCCTTGAGGTTCCTGCCGTCCCGGCCGGTGATGTTGAGACGCGCGGCCATCTCCGTCACCTTGAAGCCGGTCGCGATCACGATGATATCGGCGGGCCGCGATTGTCCGTCCACTGTTACGATTCCGTCGCGGCTGAAATGGTCGATTCTGTCGGTGACAAGCTCGACATTCGGTCTGGTCAACGTCCTGAACCAGCTATTGTCGAGCAATATCCGCTTGCCATAGGGCGGATAGGCCGGCACGCATTTTTCGATCAGGTCGGGACGATCCTTTAATTCCGACAGGATGAAATCGGTCAGCTCCTGACGATGCCGGTCGTTGCCCTTGTTGACGGCGCGATCGGGATGGGGCCAGGCCGGGTCCTTGCGCAGGAACGGCAACAGGCCATCGCCGTAGCGCCAGAACATGTTGAAGCGATACCACTTTACATAAAATGGCAGATGCGCGAGCAGCCATTGCGCGCCCTCGCTGATCGGGTCGGAATAGCCGTTCACTGGCCGCGCCCATTGCGCGGTGCGCTGATAGACCGTGACCGACGCCACGCGGTCGGCGATCGACGGCACCAACTGCATCGCGGTCGCGCCGGTGCCGATCACCGCGACGCGCTTGCCGTCGAGCTTGATGTCCTTCGACCACAGCGCGGAATGCAGGATCTGGCCTTGGAAATTGTCCTCGCCCGTGAAATGCGCGCGCGAGGGATCGTTGAGCTGGCCGATGGCGCTGACCAGTGCTGTCGATTCGAAACTCTCCTCGCCGTCCTTCGTCTTCAGCGTCGAGATCCAGCGCCGCTTGCTCTCGTCCCAGCGTGACGACGTCAGCTCCGTGCTCAGCCGAAGATTCTTGCGGACATCGTACTCGGTTGCGACCTTCTTCAGGTAATCGAGAAGTTCCTCCCGCTGGCAGAAGTAACGCGTCCAGGGATTTCGCGGGCCGAAGGAATAGGAATAGGAATGGTTCGGCGTATCGACGCCGCAGCCGGGATAGCGGTTGATGTACCAGGTGCCGCCGAGCTCGTCGTGCTTCTCGACGATGGTGTAGGCAATGCCCAACCTGCCGAGCGCGACCGCGAGCGCAATGGCGCAGACCCCGGCGCCGACGATCAGGACATGCTGTTGCGCCAGGGTCTCGTCCGGCGGCCGCTGGGTCCAGCGCGCGTCGCGCGCCGCGAAGCCCATTTCCTCGCGCATGAGCGGCGCATATTCAGGCGTAACGTTCTCGCCGAGGCACGCGCGCATCATCTTGAGAACCAGCTCATTCCCGGGATCGGTGATGACCGGCTTGGGACTGCCATGCGCGAACAGGTTCACGACCGCGGCGCGGATATCGTCCTGGATGTCCTTTGGCAGGCCCGCGTCGGGATCGGGGATCAGGCGGACGTCGCGCTTCGGCTTGTAGGGCGGCTCCAGCCAACGCTCGTCGCCCGTCATGTGCACCAGCACCATCAAGAGGCAGCGGATGTCGCCCTCGGCGACAGCGGACGACAGGTCGAGCTTGTCGCGTGACACGTCAATGTTCATTTCTGTGTCCTCACTGCACGTCCTCACTATGCTTGCGGTGCTTCACGCAACCCGCCGTAGGCATCCCAGGTCGAGCCGGCGATGAAGCCGGCGTCGACCGGAAGATTGATGCCGGTGATGCCGCTGCTTGCCGGCGACAGCAGCCACGCGATGGCGTGCGCCACCTCGATCGGTTCGACCAGGCGGTTCATCGCGGCATTCCGCGCCAGCCGTTCCCTGTTCAGCGCGCCCGATGCGATTCCGGCTTCCAGCGCGCCCGTGCGGGTAAATCCGGGCGAGACGGCATTGACCCGCACCCCGGCGCGGCCCCATTCGGCGGCAAGCGTCTGCGTGATCTGGATGACGCCGGCCTTGGCGGCGGTGTAGGCGTGGATCGGGCCCGATGTCATGCCCGCCACCGAGGCGACGTTGACGATCGCGCCGTGCCGCCGTTTGGCCATCCGCTCGCCGACGCTGCGCGCCACGAGAAAGCTGCCGCGCAGATCGATATTGATCTCGCGATCCCAGTTCTCCATCCGAACGCGCTCGACGGGGTGCATCTTGCCGAAGACGCCGGCGGCGTTGACGAGCCCGGTGATCGGACCATGTCTTGATTCGATATCGGCAATGCCGCCAACGACGGCAGCTTCGCTCGCCACATCGAACGGCGCGGGCCACAGCATCGTCTGCGGTCCCGCAAGCGGCTCGGGCGCGATGTCGACGACGACAACCGTCTTGCCTTGTTCCGCGAGCAGGGTTGCAGTCGCCGCGCCAATGCCGCGGCTGCCGCCCGTGACGAGAGTGATGCCGTCAGCGCTCATCGCCGACGTCCTCCAAAGAATTAAACAGCCCGCGCGCGATCAGCTTCCTGTACGCGGAGATCACGTGCTCGGGCACGGCGGTGACCCCGTCAGGGGAGTAGGAATAGCGACGGCTCAGATAGCCGCGTGCGCCCATCAACATGTGGACGATGGCTTCGAATTCCTCATCGCTGTAATCGTCGATCGTGCCCGCAAGGCGGGCGCGCCGCAGGATGCGGACATAGGCGGTCGAGATGTTGTCGAAATGCTTCTGGTAGCCACTCGGCGCGAAAAACTCGGCTTCGTTGAGAATCCGCAGGAATTCCGGAACTTCGCGGATGAAATCGAAGAAGGCGCTGAAGCGTTCGATCTCCTGTCTGGCGGCATCGGCGGTGCCGGTCCGCGCACGGATGAACTGTACCATATCGATTCCGATCTTCGGCAACAGCGCATCGAGCAGTTCCTGGCGGTTTTCGAAATGGTTGTAGAAAGTGCCTTGAGCTACGCCGGCCTGTTCGGTGATGCGGGCGACAGATGCTTCCGCATAGCCGTATTTGCCGACCACCTTGGTCGCGGCATCGAATATTTTCTGCTTGGTCCAGGCGTTGCGCTCGACGCGATTGAGCTTTGTCACCTTTGCAGGGGCGGCTGCCGTCCGTTGCGTCATGCCGCGCCCTCCAGTTCGGCGCGCAGCACGCGTTTCAGCACCTTGCCCGACGGATTCCGCGGCAGGCTGTCGCGTATGATGAGCTGCTTCGGCACCTTGAAGCTCGCCAGCCGCGTGCGGCAATGATCGGCAAGGTCCTGCAGCTCCAGCGCACCGCCATCGGCGAGCACCACGATTGCAACCGGCCTTTCGCCCCATCGTTGGTCGGGCAGGCCGATGACAGCGACCTCACGCACCTGCGGCAGTTCGTAGATCACCCGTTCGACTTCCGATGATGCGATATTTTCGCCGCCGGAAATGATCAGGTCCTTCTTGCGGTCGACGAGATAGAGGAAGCCGTCCTTGTCGAGATAGCCGATGTCGCCGCTGCGGAACCAGTCGCCGAAAAAGGCCGATGCGGTCTTCTCGGGGTCTTTCCAATACCCTTTCGTGATCTTGGGACCGCGCAAGCAGATTTCGCCATGCTCGCCGGGCGGAAGGCGATGGCCCCGATCGTCGCGGATATCGATCTCGACATGGGCAATGGCCCGTCCGGTCGATCCGATTTTTTCGATCTCGCGACCGGCTTCCATGAAGGTGTCGCCGCCGCAGGTCTCGGTCAGGCCGTAGGCATCGATATAGCGGGCATTTCGAAAGAACTCGGAGAAGGCGCGGATACGCGCCTCCGGAGTCTTCTCGCCGCCACCGATGGCCCATCTCAGGCTGGAGACGTCATAGCGATGGCGGTCAGGGCAGGAGAGGATCGCGGTGGTCATGACCGGCGCGAACCATGCGGCGTTGAGCTTTTCAGCCTCGATCGCGGCAAGCGCCTGTTGCGGTTCGAAGTTGCGCTGGATGGAGAGCAGCCCGCCATGCCAGAGCACGGCGATGCCCGGCAGATCGAGCGCGCCGACATGGTAGAGCGGGCCGACAACCAGGAGCCGGGTGTCGGCGTTCAGTCCAAGCGCCACGGTCTGATCGGCGGATTTCCAGTAGATGTTTTCGTAAGTGAGCATCACGCCCTTGGGGCGATCCGTCGTGCCTGATGTGTACATCAGCCGCATCAGGTCGGCGGGCGTGCGATGTTGCATCGGCGCGGGCGCGGCATCCGGTGCGAGCCGCGTGACGCTGGATTGCGCGGCTTCATCGAGCAGAACCACCGGCGCGCCGTCGGCCGCACTCGATTGCAGCTCGTCATCCGCGATCAGGATGCGGGCGCCGGAATTGCCGATGATGTAGCGGACTTCATCGCGCGACAGCCGATAGTTGATGGGTAGAAAAACCGCGCCGATGTGGCTGGTCGCAAAGGCGAGTTCGAGAAAGGCCGCGCTGTTCTTCATCAGGATTGCGACCACATCGCCGGCGCCGATGCCACGCGACGCAAGCCATCCGCCCACCTTGCGGATGCGTTGGTCGAAGCTCGCATAGGAAATGTCCTCGCCGCGGTATTTCAATGCAGGCCGCTCCGGGGTGCGCCTGGCATGAAAGGCGATGAAGCTCGACAGGTTGATCATTGCCGCTCCAAAAGGCTCGATTTGGGCCCGTGTCTCCTCTTTGATGAATTCTGACTCGTAATTCATCTTTGGCTTGACGTCACCCCCTTTGCTCTGAAATCCTCATGAACCATGGAGACGGCACGATCTCCGACAAGGGAATTCCGGGAACGCCGACACGCAGGGAGGGGAAGATGAAGAGAACCCGTCGATCGGGCATCAGCCGCCGCGCGACCCTTTCAATGATGGGCGCGGGCGCAGTGACATTTGCCGCGCCGTGGGTGGCGCGGGCACAAGCGAAAACCATCAAGATCGGAATGCCGACCATCCTGTCGGGCCGGGTCGCGCAATTGGGCACCTCATCGCGCAACGCCGTGATGCTGGAAGTGGACAAGGTCAATGCCGGCGGCGGCCTTGCGGGACGTCAGATCGAAATGGTGATCCGCGATTCCAAGGGGCAGCCGCAGGAAGCCGCCCGCGTCGCGCGCGAGCTCGTCAACACCGATGGCTGCGAGCTGCTGATCGATGCCGAGGCCTCCTCGGGCGCATTCGCGGTCCACGAAGTCGCGCGCGATCTCGGCGTGTTATGTGTTCACACCAATTCGGAAACCTCGGCGCTGACCGCCGATCCCAAGCAGCATATCCCGAATGCCTTCCGCGCCGCGCGGCAGGGCGTGCACGACTCAATTGTCGGCGGCAGCTATGCGGCAGCGATCGCAAGGGGCAAGGGCTTGAAGAGATGGGCGACTTGCTCGCCTGACTACGCCTATGGCCGCGACACCACCGGCGAGTTCTCGCTCTATCTCAAGCGCTTTGCGCCCGATGTCGAGATCATCAGCGAATCCTGGCCGAAACTGTTCCAGCCCGACTACACGGAAGTCGTCACCAAGATCCTCCAGGCAAAACCACAGGCGCTCTACACCTGCCTCTGGGGCGGCGATCTCACCTCTTACATCGACCAGGCCAACATCTATGCGATGTTCGGACAAATGGAGGTGTTCGCCGTCAACATGGCCGACTATACGGCGCTCACGGTGGTGAAGAACCTGCCGAAAGGCATTCACTCCGGCAACCGCTACATCAAGACATTCCCGGCGACGCCGGAGAATGCCGCCTGGGGCGACGCCTACAAGGCGAAATACAACGAATATCCGACCAACTGGTCGTGGGAGAATGCCACCGCGATCATGCTGCTCACTGAGGCGTCCAGGAAGGCCAATTCCGCCGACGGCAAGAAGATCGCGGATGCCTTGAGCGGGTTGACCATCAAATGCCCGTTCGGCGCGGACGGCACCGTGACCATGCGGGCCGAGGATCAAACCTTGATCGGCTATGCGATCGGGTGGGGGACGACGACCCCCCAGGAGCCCTATGTGCCTGATGTCACGGCCGGCGACTGGAAGACCATTCTCGAACTCGAAGCCGAGTGGAAGAAGAGCAAGGGCTACGCCTGACATCAGCATGAGCGGAGGCGGCGCGCTGCTTCCGTTCATTGCCGCGTGGCGCCTCGGGCGCTGACCAGTTCGGCGCGCCGCAATGGGAGTGCTGCCTTGGATCTCGACGCGCTCGCCGGCTGTCTCGTCAGCCCGTCCTGTCTCGTGACGCAAACCACCAGCGGGCTCATTATTGGCATGCTGCTGTTTCTTGTGGCGGTCGGACTGACGCTGATCTTCGGCGTGCTCAAGGTCGTGAATTTCAGCCACGGCGCCTTCTACATGTTCGGCGCCTATTTCGCGATGACGACCTATCAGCTTACGGGCAGCTTTGCGCTGGCGATGCTCAGTGGCGCGGCTGGCACGGCGCTCCTCGGCCTGATCTTCGAGCGCGTCTTCATGAGCCGCGTCTATGGCTCCGATGTCCTGATGCAACTCTTGGTCTGCTACGCCTTCGTGCTGATCTTCGATGACGCCGTGCGTTTCATCTGGGGACCGGAATTCAGGTCGATGGGCATGCCGGCCGCCTTTCAGGTGGCGCCGCTGTTTATCGCGGGCGGCGTCGTGCCGCCCTATTATCTTCTCCTGATCGGCGTGGCGCTGGTCGCCGCCATCGTGCTTGGCGTCGCCCTGGCGCGAACGCGCATCGGCAAGGTGATCCGCGCAGCGGCCCATAATCCAGGAATGGTCTCCGCGCTCGGTATCAATACCGGATTGATCTATGGCGGCGTGTTCGCGCTCGGCGGCATGCTGGCGGGATTGGCCGGCGCACTCGCGGCGCCCGTGCGGTCATTGACGCCCGGAATGGGATTTTCGGTTCTCATCGAGTCCTTCATCGTCACCGTGATCGGGGGCATGGGTTCGATCCTCGGCGCCCTGATCGGTGCGCTCTTGATCGGTTTGATTCGCTCGTTCGGGTCGCTGGGCTTTCCGCTGTTCACCGAAGGGCTGATGTATCTCTTTATGGTAATCGTGCTGGTGTCGCGGCCGGCTGGCCTGTTCGGCAAGGAAGTGGCATGACGGACGTGCAGGTCGAACCCGCAGCCGAGAGTTTAAGGACGCCTCGCGTCGAGATGAAATCGCAGACTTGGCCCTACCGCGACGTTCTGATCGCGCTTGCTGCGTTTGCAGTGTTGGCGGCGCTACCGGCGCTCTCGAGCAGCAAGGCGCTGCTCGATTTCGTGATCCGCTGCGCGGCCATGGGCCTTTTCGCGACCTCGCTCAATCTGCTGGTGGGTTACACCGGCATGATCTCGTTCGGGCATGGCATGTTCTTCGGCCTCGGCGCCTACGGCTTCGGTCTCATCATGCAGCGGACCGGCATGCCTGTTCCGCTGGCTTTCGCGGCGACGCTCGTGATCACCGCGGTGGTGGCGACGATCATCGGTGCGATTTGTGTGCGGTTGAAGGAAATCTATTTCGCCTTCGTCACGCTCGCCTTTCAGATGCTGATCCACTCAACCATCCTGTCCTGGCCCTCTTTTACCGGCGGCGACCAGGGCTTGCGCGGCGGCATTCCGCGTCCGGCCTTTCTCGGCATCGATCTGTCGAACCATGTACACCTCTACATCACGAGCTGCGCGCTGCTGGTGATCGGCCTTCTGGCCATGCGCCAGATCGCGCAATCGCCATTCGGCTACACCTTGCGCATGATCCGCGACAATGCGATGCGCGCCCGTTTCATCGGCATCGATGTCTGGCGGGCGAAGCTGACCATCTTCGTGCTGGCGGCCCTTTTTGCCAGTATCGGCGGCATGGTGATGGCGCTGTTCGTGTCGGGCGCCTATCCCGAATTCGCCTACTGGACGATTTCGGGCGAGGGGATCTTCATCAACATGCTCGGCGGCGTCACGACCTTCCTGGGGCCCATGGTCGGCACGGTGCTGTTGCTGCTTCTCAACGACACCGTCACCCGCCTGACCGAATATTATGGCATCGTGCTCGGGATCGTCATCCTGTTCTTCGCTATCGGCCTGAAAAAGGGCCTGATGGATTTCGCGGTCGAATGGGTCGCGCAGCGCCGCGCTGGAGCGGGGGGACGTGCGCCATGAACAGCACGGCTTTATCCTGTCATTCCGGGGCGCGCGCACCTACAGCGCGAACCCGGAATCTCGAGATTCCGGGTCTGGTCCTTGCGGACCATCCCGGAATGACCGCGTGGGGTCACCATGCTTGAAATCCGTGGGCTTTCGAAATCGTTCGGCGGCGTCAAGGCGACGAGTGATGTCACCTTCGACTTTGCCGACGGCTCGCTCACGGCTGTCATCGGTCCCAACGGGGCAGGGAAAAGCACCTTTTTCAACCTGATCACGGGCGCGCTGAAGCCGGACTCCGGGCAGATCCTGCTGGACGGCGTCGATCTGGCCGGACGTTCGCCGTCGCAGATCGTGCGTTGCGGCATCGGACGAGCCTTCCAGGTGGCAAGCATCTTCCCTTCGCTGACGGTGCAGGAGACCATGTGGGCTGCCGTCTGCGCGGATCAGCGCCGCGCTGGTGTCCTGCACCGGCGGTTTCCGCTTGTCGAGACCCGCGACCGCGCCGAACATGCGATGGAATTGCTTGGTCTCGCCGATAAGCGCGACCGCACCGCGGCAACGCTCTCGCATGGCGACCAGAAGCTGCTCGATATCGCGCTGGCGCTGGTGCTCGATCCCAAGGTGCTGCTGCTGGATGAGCCGACCGCGGGCATGGGTCCCGAGGAGCGTTGGCGGATGATCGGCAAGGTCCGCGAGCTCTGGGAAACGCAGAAGATCACGGTCGTGTTCATCGAGCACGACATGGACATCGTCTTCAAGATCGCCCCCAGGATTGTCGTGCTGTGCTACGGCCGCATTCTCGCAACCGGCACGCCTGATGCGATCCGCAGCGACAGCGCCGTCATCGAGGCTTATCTAGGGACCGAACATGCGGGGTCTTCCGCATGAGTGTGCCGCCGATCATTCAGGTTGAGAATCTCGACGTCTATTACGCGACCAGCCAGATCCTGTTCGGCGTTGGTCTTTCGGTGCGCGCGGGCGAGACCATGGCGCTGCTCGGCCGCAACGGTGCCGGCAAATCGACCACCATGAAAGCCATCATGGGCCTTGCGCCGTCGAAGCGCGGGAAGATCTGCCTGCGCGGCCAGGTGATATCCGGCCGGAAGCCCCATCACATCGCCCGCGCCGGCCTTGGCTTCGTGCCGGAAGACCGTCAGATCTTCCCGGAGCACACGGTGGAGGATAATCTCCTCATCGGGCGAAAGAAGGGTCCGGATGGCCAGGACGAGTGGCCGGTCAGCCGCATCTACGACATATTCCCGTTGCTGGAGCCGCTGCGACACCGGATCGCCGGACGGCTCTCGGGCGGTGAGCAGCAGATGCTGGCCATTGCCCGGACGCTGATGGGTAATCCCGTGCTCCTGCTCTTGGACGAACCAAGCGAGGGGCTCGCGCCGATCATCGTGCAGCGGATCGGCGAATTGCTGCGGCAACTCCGCAGCATGGGGGCGACGGTCCTGATTGCCGAACAGAACATGCATTTTTGCCTCGGGCTCGCGAGCCACGCCACCGTCATCGACAAAGGTCAGATCGTTTACACAGGCACCATCGAAGACCTGCAAGCGAACGACACCATTCGCCGCCGTTATCTCGCTTTGTAGCGATACCTGCTCTTCGCGCGAAGCGCTTGCGGCGCAGCAACGGACGTCTGCCATGCGCTTTTTTGCCGAGCGGCTGACACTCTGATCTGCACAGCCGCCGGAATGTGTGCTAGGTCTATGTCAATCCGCTAAAAAAACTGCGTCAAAACAGGGAGGACGACATGCGGGTGAGTTGCTCGAAAGTCCGAGGCTGGAAAGTTTTGGGCTTGCTGGCCACAGGACTATTTTTCATTTCCGCCGGCGCGATGGCGGCGGAGGCCCCGAAGGAGATGAAGCTATATGTCTTCAGCTCGGGCGCGCTGAACCTCGACAAGTCAATCATTCAGAACGGCAGTAGCGGCAAGGTTCAGATTCCTGTCGGCTTCTTCCTCATTCGGCATCCGAAGGGGGACGTGCTGTTCGATTGCGGCAACAACGACAAGATCATCACCGATCCCGACTACTGGGGACCTTTCGTGAAGGCGCTTGATCCGGGCCGCTCGCCGGATATCGCCATCGACGCGCAACTGAGCAAGATCAACGTCAAGCCCTCCGACATCAAATATGTCGTGCTCGGACACTTCCATGTCGATCACGCCGGCAATATCGGCAAGTTCCTCGACTCGACGTTCGTATTCCAGCGCGACGAGATCAAGAACGCGTTCTGGCCGGCGCCAGGATATGCGACGTTCTTCATCACCGACGATTTCTCCATGCTGCGCAACAGCGTCGGCGGCGGCATGCCCAGCAAGTACAAGTCCATCGAACTTGACGGCGATCTCGATCTGTTCGGCGACAACAGCGTCTACATCCATCGAACAGTGTCGCACACCCCTGGAAGCCAGATCATGGTGGTGCGTCTGCCCAAGACCGGCACGGTCGTGCTCACCAGCGACGCGGTCTATCTCCAGGAGAATCTCGACAAGAACATTCTGCCGAGCATCGGCAGCGTATACGATCCCGTCGGCATGCTCGACGCGTACGCCTGGGTGAAGCGCGTCCGCGACGTCGAAGGCGGCGACATCATCTATGCGCACGACCCGGACACGTTCAAAGCGCACAAGCACTCTCCCGAATTTTACGAGTGATTGCGCGACAGCGCCGATGTGTGAAGGGATGGGGATCCCGGGCTTCGCGCCCGGGATCGTGTTCGGGCGCGTGTGCCGCGCGCTTGTTTCCGGCATTTGGGTTTTGTGAGTTTTGATGTCTCCGGTTGTGCTGGCGCAGCATGTCACGAAGTCGTACGGGCCGCGGCGCGCCGTCACGGACGTTTCGTTTGCCATCGCGCCAGGCGAGATCGTCGGCCTGCTTGGCCCCAACGGCTCGGGCAAGAGCACGATCTTCCGCATGCTGACGGGCTATCTTGCGCCCACGTCCGGGCGCATCGAGGTTGCCGGCCATGACGTCGTCGCCGAGTCTCTCGCGGTCCGCCGCGCCATCAGTTACGTGCCCGAGGACGCGCCGCTCTACGACCACATGAGGGTCGGCGAATTTCTGCACTTCATGGCAAGCATCAAAGGCCTGCGCGGCTCTGCAGCGAGACGTGCCGTGGACGCGTCCGCCGAGCGGCTCGATCTGACGGGTGTGATGACGCTTCTGACCGGCAAGCTGTCCCGCGGATTCCGCCAGCGCGTGTCAATCGCTCAGGCTCTCCTGGGCGATCCCAAAGTCCTAGTGCTGGACGAGCCGACCAGCGGGTTGGACCCGCATCAGGTGATCGCCGTTCGCGATCTGCTGCAGTCGCTCGCCGGACGCCACACCGTGTTGCTCGCATCGCACATTCTTCCCGAGATCGAAAAGATCGCCTCGCGGGTGATGATCCTGCTCGACGGCACGCTTCTGACCGCCGATGCTCTGAAGGAGACGGCGGGAGGTCTGATGCTGCGGCTTTCGGCAGCCGCTCCGGAGGACGCGATCCGCCGCGCCGTCGCAGCCATAGCCGGCGTGCGCGGCATCGCTGCCGATCCCGACAGCGATGGAGGAGCGCCGCGTTACCTGATTGAGGCCGAACGGCGTCGGTCAATTGCCGCCGATATCGTGGCGGCGCTTGTCGCGGCTGGAATAGCCGTTTCCGAACTGACCGAGCACCGCCCGGCTCTCGAACGCGTGTTCCTCGAACTCACGCGGGGACCGGCGAGGGTAGCGGCATGAGAAGCTTCGCGGTCCTGCTGCTCAAGGAGGAGACGGCGCTGTTTTCCTCGCCGATCGCCTATGTGGTGGTGACGGTCTTCCTTCTGATCATGGGCTACAGCTTCACGCTGACCTTGTTTCTCAGCCATCAGCCCAGCATGGTGCATGTCTTTTTTCAGATGTTCGTGCTGTTCATGCTGACCACGCCCTTGATTACCATGCGGCTGTTGGCGGAGGAGCGAAAGCTCCGCACGCTGGAGGTGCTGCTCACCTCGCCCGTGTCCGAGATCGCGATCGTGCTTGCGAAGTTCACAGCCAGCATGAGCCTGATCGCGCTGATGCTGCTGTTGTCGGGCTGCTATGCGGCGGCGCTGGCATGGTTCGGCGACCCTGATTTCGGCCCGATCTATAGCGGCTATCTCGGTCTGCTTCTGTTCGGCGCGGCACTGGTCGGTACGGGACTGCTCGCTTCCGCGCTCACGGCCAATCAGGTGATCGCCGCGCTGATCTCGCTTGGCGTGTTTCTGATGCTGTGGATCATCGACAATTTCGGCTGGCTGCTGCCGAGCCCGGCGGACACGCTGGTGGTGAATCTTTCGCTCTCGGTGCATTTTCGGCCGTTCGCCGTGGGGTCGATCTACCTCTCCGACGTGGGCTTCTTCCTCAGCGTCACGCTGCTGACGCTGCTTTTGACCGTGCGAGCGCTCGCGCGGCGGTAGGGGAGAGTGACAGATGCCCCGGTTCGCCCGATCCGATATCGCTGTCGCAGCGCTCGTCGTTGCCGCATTCGTATTCGGAACGCTCGGCTTCGCCGGCTTCGGCGATCAAGTCTCGAACAGTCTTTTGTTCGTGGCCTGGTCGCTGACGCTGCTGACGCTGTTCATGCTAGCGATCCGCGTGCCGCTGCGCGGCAGCGGATCGCGTATGTCTGCCTGGGCGGCAAATGGCTTGATCGTATGCGCCGCGATCGCCGTCGTGATTGCCGCCAATGTCGCGCTATATCGCCACGACGTGCATTTCGATGCGACTCGCGAGGGACGAAATACGCCGCCGCAGCAGCTCACCGACGTCATCGATCATCTGCGCGCGCCGCTTGCGCTGACGTATTTCTACAATGCGGGCGATACGAACGCTCTTGCCGTCCGGGACTTGATCGGCATCGCGGCGCGAAGTCATCCGCTATTGGCGTTCCGCGCCATCGATCTCGACAAGGAGCCGGGGCTTGCGCGCGACATCGGCGTGCATTCGTACAACACCGCGGTGCTGCAGGCCGGCGACCGCAAGGTGCTGGTCGAGAACGTCACCGATGCCGCCCGCCTTGGCTATGCGGCCCTGCGCGTCCTTCGCCAGCGCCCCGAGACGATCTGTTTCGTCACCGGGCACGGCGAAACATTCCGCCCGACCCCAGACCATTTCCATTACAGCCATGTCGAGACGCTGAAGGGACACGAGACGTCGGGCGCGGGCGACGTGCTCGTGGCCGACCCGGAACAGCTCGATCGGTTTCAGCTCGCGCTGAACGAGATTGGCTTTGACATGCGCGGGATCGTCACGGCTGCGACCAACGCGATACCTTCTGATTGCGCTGTCGTCGCCGAGATGGGCCCGCGCACGGCATTTGCGCCGGGCGAAGCGGATTTGCTGGCTGGCTACCTGAAGGGCGGCGGGCGGCTGCTGTTGCTGATCGATCCGCTGTTCCCCGTTGATGCCGATTTCGAAAGCCGCCTGCTCGGCGCGGTCGGATTGTCGACCGAGCCGGCGATCGTCATCGATCCGCTGAATCACTTTCGCACCGATCCCGACAAGGTCGCGGTTCCCTATTACGCGCAGCATCCGATCACGCGGCGGCTTGCGCTCACGGTGTTTCCGCAAGCAAGGCCGATCCACGTTGTCCAGCCGCCGGCCGGCGTGAATACCACCGTGCTCGCTGCGAGCAGCCAGGATAGCTATCGGAGGCCGCCTTCGGCTGCCGGTGGGATCACGGTCGCAGCGAATGGGCCGGCGGCGCCGAATGTCGATCGTGGTGCTGAGGCGCTGGCCGTTGCGCTCGAAGGAGCCTGGCCGGAAGCACAGCCCGACAAGCACTTTCGCCTGGTGGTCGCCGGCACCAGCAAATTCGTGACCAATGAATACTTCCCCTATGTTTCCAATGGCGAACTGTCAGTTGCGATGCTGCGCTGGCTTGCCGATGACGACGCCGCGGCGAACCTCGCGCCGCAGACCTACGACCTGCCGCAAATCGTGCTCACCAGCCGGCAGATGCGCGATACGTTCATCGCGCTGGAGGTGCTGCTGCCCCTCACCACGGCTTTCTGCGGCGTTGTGATGTGGTGGAGGCGGCGTTGACGGGGCTGGCCACAAAGCGCGGCGTCACGCGATGGACGCCGCTGCTCGCGGCCGCTGTTCTGGTCGCACTTCTCGTGGCGCTCGTGGCCACCGGGCGATGGCCCGAGCTGCGCAGCAAGGTCTCGTTCGCGTCCAAGGGCCTGCTTACGATCGCGCCGGCCGAAATCTGGCGTGCCGAGGTTCGCTCAGGTCCAGACAGCGTGGCGTTTCGCCGCGAGCCCAGTGGATGGTCGATCGATGGTACGCAGAACACCGTGCCGGCCGAGCTTGCCGCGCATCTCGACACCGCGCTTCGGCTTATGAATGTCAGCGAGCCGTCGCGCGAGATCCCACCGGGCGAGCTCACGGCGGAGAGCTTCGCTGACTTCGGACTCGATCCCCCGGCCAATGTTGCCGTGCTCGAAAGCAAGGCCGGCGTGACGGCGACGGTGAACTTCGGCACGCTCAATCCGGCTGGCACGTCGCACTATGTCAGATTGGGCGGCGCGCCAACGGTCTATCTGATGCCCCGCCATGTCGGTGCGGAATGGCAGGTTGTGGTCGACATGGCGGGCCGGCTGCGGGCACGGGACGAATTGGCTGTCGCAAGTCGCGGAACAAGCTTGCTGCTTCCGGTTTCCATGGCACAGGTCTGGGCCATCGAGATCGTGTTTGCGGGAAAACTTACCCGCTTCGAACGCGACGCCGCCGGGACCTGGTTCAGGCATATCGGTCAGCACGCTCATGCCGCCGGCGGCAACGCTCATGTCGCCGATCCCGCGCAGGCGCGCATCATCGAGACCGCGTTCGGCGCATTCGATGCCGCCGCGGTCGAGACGCGCATCGGGCCGGCCGATCCGGCGCAGTCGGCGCGATACGGCCTCGTATTGCCGACGTTGATGGTGTTGTTCTATGCGCGTGACAGCTCGACGCCCCTGGCGCGGCTCGAATTCGGCGGAGCCGCCGACAGCCTCGATCGCTACGCGCGCCTCGCGCCTGACGGAGCGGTCGTGACGGTTGCGGAGTTCGAGGTCAGGCGCCTGACCGAGCTTCTCAGGGCCGTCGGAGCAGGCTCGTGACGTCGTTACGCATGGCTCTGCTCGCGGGGATCGCGCTCGGCATCGGCGCGTCGGCGCACGCCCATCAGGTCAATCTGTCGACGGCACGGGTGACGTTGGGTGGAGATCGTAGCGTCGCCGTCGAGGTGGCACTTAAGGGGAGCGACGCCGATCGGCTTGCCGGCACGAATGTGTTCGATGCGCAAAGGGACTCGGTCGATCCGGCGCGGGTTGCGTCATCGGCGTTGTCGATCATCGCCTATGTCAACGCCCATGTTGCTGTGACCGGTCTCGACGGCACGCCTTGCGTGCCGGGCACGGCGGCGCTCATGCCCGATGGCGACGGCGTCATTTTCCGCAACAGCTTTTCGTGCGGCAACGTCGCGGGCGACATCGTTTACCGTTCGACGGTGCTGACCGCAACGGATCCCAGCGCCCGCCAGGTCGTCTTGATCGGCGAGGGGGCGAACGCCCCGCAGGCGCTGCTCGACGCCGGCAATACGACGGTCACGCTCTCCGCGCCCGCGCCGTCGCTGATTTCGACCATGCAGCGCTACCTCGTCACCGGCATCGAGCACATCTTCTTAGGTTACGATCACATCGCTTTCCTGGTCGCCGTCGTGTTGTGGGCGCGACGGCTCATTCCGGTGATCAAGATCGTGACCGCGTTTACGATTGCCCACTCGATCACGCTGTCACTTGCCGCGCTGAATGTCGTCGTCATTCCCAGCAGCGTGGTCGAGCCTGCGATCGCTGCGTCGATCGTGTTCGTCGCGGTGGAAAACTTCTTCTCGCGCGATATCGACCGCCGCTGGCGGGTAGCCTTTGTATTTGGGCTTATTCATGGCTTTGGCTTTGCCGGCGCCCTTCGGGAGGTCGGGTTGCCGCCGAACGCGGTTGCGACCGCGCTCGCCGCCTTCAACGTCGGGGTCGAGATCGGCCAGGTGGCAATCGTCTCGATCGTGGTCCCAATGCTCATCGCGCTCGACCGGCTCATGACGCCGGACCGGGCCAAGCCGTTGCGAGCAGCGTCCCTGGTCTACGCGCTCTCCGTGCTGATCGGTCTGCTCGGCAGCTATTGGCTTCTCACGCGCGTGCTTCAAGCGTAGCGGGCAAGACGTCGCGATGGCCGATCGCTGCAGCCTGATTCGTTTCCATCAGTAAAATCAGTATCACCGATCGTTCTGCCGCGTTGCGACGACGATGCGATCCAGGATCTCGTCCAGGATCGGCATTGATGTTGCGAAATTGAACCGGACAAATTGCGCGCACTCCGGATCAAAGGTTTCGCCCGCGCTGAATCCGATCCGGGCGTTGTCGAGGAAAAACTGGAAGGCCGAGCTCGAGAGCTTGAGTTGGCGGCAATCGAGCCATGCGAGATAGGTCGCCTCCGGGGCATGGAAGCGGATTTCCGGCGCTTCCGCGGCGAGCACCTCCTTCATCCTGTTCCGCGCCTTGAGCAGATGCTCCATCACCGCGTCGAGCCAGGGCTGGCATTCCGTCCAGGCGGCGACGGTTGCGTCGACGCCGACGATATTGGCCGCACCCGTCAATTTGAGCGGGATGCACTGGTGAAACCGCTCGCGCAGCTCTTCGGTGCCGAAGGCGATCAGCGCGCAACGAAGGCCGGGAATATTGAAACTCTTGGTCGCCGAGTTGAGGGTCACGGTGCGCGCGGCGATGTCCGGCCCGAGCGATGCAAAGGGAATGTGCTGTTGCCCCGGAAAGACCAGGTCGGAATGTATCTCGTCGGAGATGACGATGAGATCGTGCGCGATGGCGAATTGACCCAAGCTAAGCAGCTCATCACGGGAAAAGACGCGCCCTGTCGGGTTTTGCGGATTGCAGAGGACGAAGATGCGGGTTCGCTTGTCCACCAGCTTCTTCAGCTCGGTCATGTCGAAGACGTGACGGGTCCCATCGTCGCGCATCGGCAGCGCAAGAAGCTTGCGTTCGGTCGTGTTGATGGCATCGCGAAACGGCGGATAGTTCGGGACTTGCAGAACAACCCCGTCGCCGCGGTCCGAGAAGGCCAGGATGAGCGCATAGATGCCCTGCACCAGATCCGCCATCGGCATCACAAGATCGGGTGAGAGCTCCCAGCCGTAGCGGGATTTCATCCGTCCGGCGAAGACGTTGGCGACGAGCCGGTCCGCCCTTTCACCATTGCGCAAGGGATAACCGTAGTCGCGGTCCCGGACAATCCGTTCGATCGCCGCCTGGATCGGGGCGGCGACGGCAAAATCCATGTCGGCGACAAAGGCGGGTATGACATCCGCGTCGTACTGGTTCCATTTGGCGTTGCGGCGCGCCTGCAGGGCGGACTGGCTGAGTTCAAAGCTGATCGTCTGTGGATTGGTCATGATATCGTTTCGCGAGGCTTTCATGTGATGTGATGGGCGGGTGTAGCGGCAGACTATGCGAGGTGGCAGGCGACCGCACTGCCATCCGGGAGCCTTTGTAAGGCAGGATCGTCGGTTTCGCACTGTTCGTCATGCGCGACGTTCCGAATTTCCCGATCGCGACGCCGTCGTGGCTGCCGATCAGCCGATTTCCTGATCCAGAAATCGAAGAATGTGCCGTGGTAGTTCCGGGACGCGGATCGTAAGACCGGGATCCGGCGCCTCTCCCGCCCATTGCCCAATGGACACGCTCCACCATCTCATTCGCGTTTATCTCGTTCGCGTTTGCACCTGAGCCGGCTGCCGCCGGCGCCGGTTGCCATCCCGTCAGATTAATGTACCATTCGTCCAGTTAATGAGCGAGCATCCTGCGACCACAAGGCGACGGCAACCAAGAGCACCGTAGCAATGCCCGACGTGAACGATAGGCCCAAGCCGTTAAGCCCGGCGATGCTCCGCGAGCTATCGGCGCGTTCAAACCTTCAGGGCGCCGCGCGCACGGCCAGTCACTACGGCGCGGCGATCATCTTCGGCAGCCTGATATTATGGGTCTCCTCGACATATGGTTTGGCCTGGGCTTTGCCGCTCATCCCGGTGCAAGCTTACTTCGTGGCTTTCCTGTTCATGGCCGTCCATGAAACCGCCCACAAGACAGCCTTCAGAAATCGCGTGCTCAACCTCGCCGTGGGCTACCTTTCTGCGTTCGTGATCGCGCTTCCTTACGAATATTACTGCCTCTTCCACTGGGACCATCATCGCTATACGCAGGATCCGGACAAGGATCCGGAACTGATCGTCGGCCTCAAACCGTCTTCGGACACGCAACTGGCGATCGCCTATAGCGGTCTCCTGCAGGTCGCCGGCCGCATGCGATTGATGCTTGGCCATGCCGTGACCGGCAAGGTCTCCGTTCCCTGGATACCCGGGCACAAGCGCGATGACGTCGTGAGGGAAGCGCGCCTCTATGTGGCGGGCTATACACTGCTGCTTGTCGTCTCGTTAGCGTTCAACACGGCAATCCTGCTCTGGGTCTGGATCATCCCGTTGCTTGTCGGCCAGTTGATCCTGCGGCCTTATCTCTATTCCGAACACACCGGGTGCGAGCAGACGCGCGATGCCTTCGACAACACCCGGACCACCACCACAGGCATGTTCGTCAAATGGTTCGCATGGAATATGCCTTATCACGTCGAGCACCACGCCTATCCTTCCGTTCCATTTCACGCGCTGCCGAAATTGAACCGGATTGTCGCCGACCGGATCGTGTTTCAGGGCAGCGGCTACAGGGCCGTGACGCGAGAGACATGGGCCTGGTTCCGCAGGCGATACGTCAGGGCGTGAAGGCCGATGCCATCAATGGCCTACGGCGGAGCCGCCAATTCTCAGAATTTACTTTCGCTTTCGGCGGCATATCGGACATTGCCAGTCTTCCTGCTGTCTCGGCCCGGTCGCCAATGACCCAACTCGGACATTCGACCTGATCATCGTCTGTGTGACGGGCTGGGGCATTTGTCATTCGACATTAGGGGCTGCGAGGTGGGTACTCGCTTGCGGATGCGGCTATAGCTGGCGGACACAGACAACAGGACAAGCCCCGGCGGCATGATCAGAGTCGCGATAGCTCAATCAAAACCCCGCCACAGCGGGGGGCCATAGCGGGGTTGGTAGCGCTTCACCCTTCGATGTTACCAATGACGATGCCACCCATGATGCCAGCCGCCGTAATAGCGGGGACCGCCGTAATAGGCGAACGCCGGACGAATTACTCGGCGATAGCCGTAGCCGTAATATACCGGCGCATCATCGTCATAGTACGAATATCCGCCGTAATAGGCCGGAGCATAGCCACCATAGTAAGCTGGTGCGTAACCACCGTAGTAGCCGTATCCCGGGCCGTAGGCGTACGCGCCGGATGCAATGCCGCCGATTACGGCTCCAGCAATTAGTCCGCCCGCAAGTCCGGGACCAAAGCCTCTAAAGCCTCCAGCCTCGGCGGGGGCCGGGGCTGCAATAGCCGTCGCACCAACGGTCGCAGCGGTTGCTAAAGCCAATACTACCTTTCGCATAGGACTCTCCTCCCAGTTATGGTGATGAGCAATTAACGAGAGTGGCGTCCAAATAGTTGCTAAAACTGGCCTATCCCGTTCCGCTTGCGCGCAATTTAATCTTGATGAAGAGGCGTTCAGGTACTGGGACGGTATATTTGGCGAGGTACGGCGCGACTAGGAACGGCGCTGTGCCTTTGGCGCGTTTGAGACATGCCGACGCAATCGAGCAATGTCTGAGTCAGGGAGTGAATCGGAAAACATATGCTCGTACTGAGTTCTTCTCGGTTTGACCCACGGCAGTCGTTGCCGGGTCCGGGCAGGTGCGGGTGGAAGGCGGACATCTCTCGCGGCCCATCGTGTAGAGTGGCTTAAAGCAGCCAAGGATAAGGCGCTTGGGATTGAACGGAATTTCACCCGAGACCTCCAAACGCTTGTCCTCGCGCATTTTTGCTTCGGCGGAATCGAGGGCCGCCTTGCCGGCTATGCGGTCGGTCATCGATCAAAGCGCTTCGACGAACTCGACCATTCGACGACGTTGATCAGGATCGGGCAATGGGCCGCGCATCGCGCCGGCATTATCCGCCATGTGGCCGGGATCGCCGGTCCCCGGGATCACCGCGGTCACACGCGGGTCGCCGAGCAAATATTTCAGGAAAAATTGTCCCCAGGAGCTCGCGAACACCCGCGCCCAGTCCGGCAATTCCTTGCCGTGCACTGCCTTGAATAATCTGCCATTGCCGTAAGGCAAGGCGGTCAGCACGCCGGCTCTGATTTCGGCGGCCAGTGGCAGGATGGTTTTCTCAGCCCCGCGGTTATCGAGTGAATAGTCGATCTGGACGAAATCAGGCTTCTCGCGTTCCAGCACGGCCTCGACCGCCGGATAGTCGCGGTGGAATGTGGAAGTGATGCCGACATAGCGGCATACGCCTTGTTTTTTCCACTCCCTGAAGCGTTGCAGAGATTGCTGCTTGCTCCTGACGTTGTGGAGCTGCAGCAGATCGACGCTTGCAGTCTTCAACCGCGCCAACGATCGCTTGAGTTCCTGGGAATCGGGCGACTCGAGCTTGGTGGCTATGAAGAGCTTGTCGCGCAAGCCGGCAGTTGCCGTGACCTCGCCCAGCACGCTTTCCGCATCGCCATAGGTTGACGCCGTGTCGATGAGTCGTCCGCCATTCTTGATCAGAGCCTGTACGACTGCATCGGCCTTGCTCCGCGTCGCTTCGTTGTTCTGATCAAAAACATAGGCGGTCCCAAGACCAACGGCGGGAATGAGCTCTCCGCTGCCGGGAATCGGACGGGTGAGAGGCCGTGTCTCGGTTTCGGCAACGGTTTTGCTCGATAGCAGCAATCCGCCGGCGAGTGCGGCAAAGTTGCGGCGGCTTATTCGGCGAGTCATTCGGATTGCGATCCTGGCGCTTCTTGGTCATCTGTTTTCGTCGCAAGGCCCTCCTGCGTTCGCCCGAGTGCGGTGGAGAGGACGAGCCAGCCCGCCGCGACCGGCAGCGCGCACAGCGCGATGGCGCCAAGCTTCAACCCCAGCGCCTGCAGGCTGTCGTAGACCCAGCCATACAACGCGTCCGAGCCGCGATAGATCACCACGTCGATCAGGTTTTTGGCCTTATATTTCTCCTCGCGCCCAACCACGGTGAAGAACACCTGGCGTGCCGGATTTGCGATTGCGAAGTTCATCCAGCGTTGCCCGACCTGGAGTGTCACCATTACGGATAGGCTCGGCGCGATCGCCAACGCTGCGAAGCCCACGACATAAATAGCGGGCAAAGCTGCGGCCGCGATGCCGGTTCCGAAGCGCTTGAGGAATGTGGCGGTGGCAAACACCTGTGTCGCCAGGCTCAGCAGGCCCACCGAGAGATCGATACCTGCAAACAGACGCGTTTGCGCTGCCGCGCTATGGATCGTCGCCGAAACAATGTTGGCCTGCGCGAAATAGGCAATCGTCGCGCCGAACGAGAGCAGGCTGACCCAACCGGCCAAGCCAAGGAGATAAGGCGAGCGGATCAGTTCGGACAATCCCGCAAACGCGCTGCCGCCAACGCGCTGCTGTCGATGGTCCACATCCGTCGGCGGATCCGCCACGCTTTCAATTCGATGCACGCAGAGCACTGCTAGTTCGAGGAAAGCGGCGGCCACGATCAGCAGGTTGACCGGACCGAGCGGCGCCGACAGCCAGATCGTGACGACAGGACCGAGGAGCGCTCCAGCGGTTCCCCCGGCGCCGATGAACCCGAACAGCCGCTTGCCCTGCTCTGAAGCAAACAGATCGGCCATGAACGACCAGAACACCGCGACCGCGAACAAGTTGAACACGCTGACCCAGACGAAAAACACGCGCGCCACGATCACTTTTTCGACGTCGAAAATCAGCAACAGCCAAAACAGGACCAGGTTGGCGACGAAGAAGTGGTAGACGATGGGAATAAACCTGACCCGTGGCAACCTCGCCACCAGCGCGCCGTAGAGCGGCTGTGCGACGAGCAGACTGACAAATGTGGCCGTGAACAGCCATGGCAGGTTTTTGACGCCGCCGGCGATGCCCATCTGATCGCGCAGCGGACGCAGCACATAGTAGCCGGCAAGCAGGGTAAAGAAATAAGCGAACGACCACAGCGCTGCCCCCCGCTCTCGCGCGGTAGCAGGCACCGTGCGCTCCAACCAGCCCACGAGAGCTGTCGTGGCAGCCGTCATGGTGCCAGCGACAGTTTCTGCTTGAGCTCGGCCGCGCTCACATTCTGGCCATATCCCGGCGCGCCGCGCTGGAAGCGGCTCGCATCGGCCAGTTTGCCGACCTCTACCGGATCAAAGCCGGCATCGCGCACCAATCCCGCCGCGGCCTGGACTGCTTCCTGATCATCACCGGCAATCGGCACCGCAAGCCTGGGAGCAGGGCGGTTCGCTTCGCGCTCAAAGATCATGTAGTTGAGCGTGTTGAAGGCGCGCACCAGCCGCACGCCGGGCAGATATTTCTGCGAAGTAACTCCGATGCCATTGCGCTCGACCTCGTCGGCGATCGCGCCGTCGCGGCTGGCCACCGCATTGTCGGCGTCGAGCACGATCTTTCCCGCTAACGCTTTGCCGTAATCTCTGCCGATCTGCGGCAGTGCGCCGTAAGGCACGGCTATGAAGACAAGGTCGCCAAATGCAATCGCCTGATCGACTGTGCCGGCCTGTGCAAGAGGGCCAAGGCGCTTAATGAGATCTTGCAATTCCTCCGGATGACGTGACGAGAAGAAGACTGGATGGCCTGCCTTGATCCAGAGGCCACCAATCGCGCCGCCAATATGGCCCGCGCCGATAACGCCGATTTTCATCTTAGGACCAGAGGCCGTCTGACCCGCCGTCTGACCCGACGTGGTCGTCGGTTGGAGCATCCCTTGGAGGACGAGCGCTCCCGCACCGAGGACGAGCGCTCCCGCACCGCCCAATAGCGCGCGGCGCCGGCGATCAACAGTGACATGATCGAACATCGGCACACCAATTGCGAATTGCAGGACGACGACTCCTGTCGCTTTCCAGCTTTAAGTTGTTTACCGCATCGCGAGCGGCACTATAACGCGAAAACTGCCATAAAGAGCCGCTTCGAAATGGCGCTCGCACAGAGTTGATCCCGTTGCTCCTAATTTTCAGGCGCTGCCAAAGCGTGGGATATGGTGCTCACACATGAACTGCTGCCGCCATTCCCTACCGCCAGGGAATCTACCAGGAAATCTATTTGGGTGCAGACGACGGAGCGGCATTTGTCTTAGTTTCTGAGGGAATGGCCGGTACGTCATCTTTTACGCTACACTGTTCGACGTAAGAATCTTCAGTCATACCGCGTTTCATCATCGCTTCTTTATCAGCTCTCCATTCATCTTCGCACTCTTTCACAATTGTTCTGGAGCTTAGTCCGTTTGTGAGTGGTTCTGAGGTGGCAGCAGGGGCGGCAGTGGTCGAATTCGGCCTGGTAGTCTCCGCAAGTGCGGTGAAATGCTGGATAGTTATTCCTGCCAGCGCGCAACAAACCAAGCAAAAGCGATTTTTCATCTTTCGCCTCCTGTTGGTGAGCCTGTATCGCGAAAAGCCTTTCCAAACGCTTGGTCGTGCCTGCAACCGTTCCATTCGTGACCCGCACCAACCAACACGGATCTTTGGCGCCTGTTCCTGCCTGGTGAGCCTCGATCAAGAATTTCAGGCCAGGCCTGCCGGTCGGCTAAATCCATCCGATGACTCGCGCCGCCGCGATGACGCTTGCGATGTCCGCCTTTGGTGTGCGCCGTGCAAAGGCGGCGCTTTCTAGTGGGTGCAAGTCCCACCCGGCAACCGCTCCAGCCGGAAGCAATCGGAGCAGTCATGGAGGTAACGAAGTGGCTGAAGCCTTCGATTAGCGTGTCACGAATTGGTGACAGC